>Ga0247757_10000541_pt1 | contig 30737 bp, 31 predicted proteins | sample UWRJL126311R4_FD_180929 | JGI IMG/M metagenome (GOLD analysis project Ga0247757, IMG submission 180929) | Plant litter microbial communities from Arlington Agricultural Research Station in Wisconsin, United States - UWRJ-L126-311R-4 | ecosystem: Environmental > Terrestrial > Plant litter >... | reverse complement strand
GGAAGGGACGCTTCGTGGGAGGAGAGTCGCTAAGGAAAGGGGGGAGGTCTCGTGAAGGAAAAGTAGCTTGCTGGTGGGTGTGTCGTCCTGTGAGCAGAGGACTTTCGCGGAGATAGCGTAATTGACGCTGCTGTTCTCGTCGCTATGTTTACGCGTAGGTCGGCGTGAGCTACTAGGACAAGCAGTGATATTAGTGTAGAATTTGGAGGTCTTTGCGTGATTGAAATAAATGCAGGTAAGCTTCCAGTAGCTTCCTGTCGTCGATGGTGGGGCTGGTTTGGCGGGGCGAGAGGATGACGAGTTCGGTCCTATTGCTGACTAAACGCGACTTCCCCTGATGATGCCGACTGCGGGACGTCGCTGGAATCAATCACCCGTGAGACACTGAGGCAAACATACGATGGAATGAGCGCTTAGCTTTGACATGCGTTCAGCTGGGCTTATTCGCACTTACAGCGTCACCACTGGTACTCTGCCTCGCATTGCTCGCATTGCTTCTTCGACCAATCGCAGCATGGCTTCGTCAGCTAAGCCTGCTTCGAGGCTGCTTCCTACAGGAGGGGATACAGAGGTCCCGTTCATCTATGGGACAGCCTGGAAGAACGAAAGGACAAAGGAGTTAGTGGAATTGGCTGTTAGGAAAGGGTTCCGGAAGGTGGATACTGCGGCGCAGCCTAGGCATTATCAGGAGCCTTTGGTTGGTGAGGCTTTGAGGGAGGTCTTCAAGGCTGGAGTAGTAAAACGGGAAGACGTCTACGTGAGTACTACTATGCTAGATAGTTGTGTACATTTGGAATTTAACTACCCTAGCTACAAACGAAGTACACGACGCCAGCTGGTCAAGATCTCAATAACATGCCATACGATCCGTCAGCTCCATTAGAGGCTCAGATCCACACCTCTGTTGCATCATCACTAAAGAACTTGCGGCATGATCCTGATGACGATTCAAACTCTTACGTGGACTGTCTTCTTCTACACTCACCTCTTCCTACTATTGAACAGACCCTACAAGCCTGGAAGATCCTAGAGTCCTATGTGCCCGACAAGATTAAGACACTTGGAATATCGAACACCACCCTGCAGGTCCTCCAGGTCATCTACGAGAGCTCTATTATCAAACCGTCCGTGGTGCAGAATCGCTTCTACCCGCAGACGCGGTATGATGTTCCGCTCCGCGCGTTCTGCAACCAGCACGGCATCACATACCAGTCATTCTGGACACTAACCGGGAATCCACGTTTGCTCAATAGCGATGCTGTAGTCAAGCTTACGAGTTCCGCAGATGTCAGCCGAGCAGTTGCGCTGTATGCGCTGGTCATGGACCAGGGGGTGATGGTTTTAAATGGAACGACTACAGCAGAGCATATGGACGAGGATTTCACAGGAATTCAGAGGGTTCGTGAGTGGACAAAGTCCCATGAGAGAGATTGGGCTCAGCTGAGCGGAGCTTTTGGCATTTCAATTCGTCCGCAACGCGTTTAACCTCCATTGGTCGAACACAAGCGAACGTGCAGGTCACAGCCACCTGATTCAGCCTTGCGAGGGGTAATCAGGCAGCGTCTCCTCAATGATGTCGATGACAGCTCCCTTCATCTAAACTTCATTACTTGAGCCTTCTTCATCGTTCTGTCAGTGATGAGATCTGTCGCAACCAGCGTGGTACCAGAATGAGCAACATTCAAACGAGTCTACCCGTACCCACTCAGCCTTGGGAGGCTGCCAAGAATCGGTTCTTAGCAGGCTTGTCCCAGGAAGAAGTTCAAAAGTTCAAGGACGCCACGCTCGAAAATGTCTTCTATGGAGCCAGTGCATCTCAGAAGCAGCATGCTCAGGGTAGTAAAGCTTGGATGCTACAGGAAAGGCTAACTTCTCTTGTGGATGGCATCATGGAATATGAAAAAGCGCTTGATGTGTATTCTAACACATCTGCGCTTATTCTGTGCCCAATATGGGGAAGCTTAAGAATTGTACTGCATGTAAGTTGAGAGCATGGGTTTGGCGTTGAATTTACGGGAAACCTACTGATGATATTGTAGATAGCTAGTGAAGCTGGCAAATTCCAAGAGAAGATGGTAGATATGCTAGCACAGATCGGTGACATGCTACCACGATTTCGTATCTACCAAAAACTTTTTTATAATCATGAACGGCTTCTCATTGCACTATCCCATTTGTATCTCGATGTTCTGCGCTTCTGCACCCGTGTCAAAGACTTCTTGTTGAAAGCTAAGAGGTCCATCAGTAAGAGCCTGTTTCCAGTCGACTATCTGATACTTATGGCTCCTAGTTCCTATGGCTATAGTACTCAAGGGGGCATGGAAGCCTTTTCGCCAGGATTTCGAAAACGATATAGCTAACTTCCGCAGACACCAGAAGCATGTTGAAAAAGAAGCTTCCCTTGCGCACATGATAGAGGCTGCCAAGGCTCACGAGATTGGGCTGGCAAGACGCGCCCTTGAGATTCGAAACACTAAACTCAAACGACGCCATGAAATCCTAGTAGCTTTGCGTACGATTGACTACGAAGCAAAACATATGAGGCTTTCCGGACAGCGCCATCCTGGTACATACACCTGGCTAAAGGACCATCCTCTGTTCCAGCCTTGGATATCATCGCCCATATCTACATGTCTTACATGCTATGGCATACCAGGATCAGGCAAATCGGTATTGGCGGCAACTATACCAACTTTTTTGAGCGGGCACCTGCATCCCAAATCGATTTTCTGCTATTATTACTGTGATTATAGTGACGCAAACTCCCTGGATCCCATATACATCGTAGACTCCTTGATTAAACAGATAATTATTCAATTACCGCTTGAACAATTTGACGAGAGACTTTCCAATCCCTTTGGAGATGGAAAACCACCACCCATATTAGAGGAGCGAAAGAAGTTTCTCTCAAACGGGTTGAAATATTTCAAGAATTTCTTTTTGGTAATGGATGGGTTAGATGAACTCGCTCAAGTCAATCAAGGGGTTATCATGAATCTCATAAAAGATCTCTTACAGCAAACATCATCCATTGCTAGAATCTTCGTCACCAGTCGGCCGGAGGAATATTTTATCAAAAACGCTCTAAGAACTCATCCAAGCTTTGTCCTGTCTTCTTCAGTAGTTACCTCAGATATCCAAGAGTACATCGGTAGTATGATCGATGCTATGGCGGAATACCATCACCTATTGAAGACCGACAGCTGGAAAACCGAAGTTACGCGAGCACTTATTACTGGTGCTCAGGGGCTGTAAGCAATAAACTTCACTGCATGAAAAATCAGCATGCTAACTTCCCAGGTTTCTTTGGGTAAAATTCCAACTAGATGAAATCCGGCAATGTCTCACTAAAGGTGCGCTGCGAAAATGTCTTGAAAATCTCCCGAAAGACTTGCGCGAGACCTATGAAAGAATCATCATGAAGATGTACCAGATCGGGGGAGTTGAACGTGTTCAAATGCTTAGAAAAATTTTCCTTTGGATTTCTTGTGCAAGGAGACCATTAAAAATTGAAGAAATCGAAGAAGCGGTCGCAGTGGACAAAACTGATAGACACCTGCACATTGAACGAATTGCACACAATGCCGGGGAAAGATTAGTCAGTGCTTGCGGAAATCTCATTACGTTTAACGAGCACGATCATACCGTCAGTTTTGCACACTATACGATCAAGCAGTATTTGTATACGGAGGCACAGTCAGGCTTACACACGTGTACCGGTAACACATGTATCCATTTCGAGCAACGAACTGCGCACCATGAGATCGGCGAGATCTGTGTCGCTTATTTGCTCTTTTCCGATTTCGAGACTCAGTTAGTAAAAAGACCAAAAAAGGTTGAAATAACTCGATGGAGTGCAGAGACCATGATCTGGACTGGCATACCACTTACGCGGAGAATGTTTCATTTGGCACATACAGTAACTCCAAAAATTTCGGCACAAACTACAACAGCCCCAATTGTCTTCGCTGTTCCTACAGAGGCCAAGCCAGTGGAAACACTTGCGAAGAGATATATCTTGCTGGACTACATAACTTCCTTTTGGTACTGCCATGTTGCTGGTTTTGAAAAGAAAGACCCCATTTGGCAATCATTCAATGAATTAGTGCTAGAACGGCAACTGCTTTTCGAGTTTCGGCCTTGGCAGGAAGAACAGCACCGTTTGAAAACGGATACGATTATTTCTGCACGGCTTTCATCGGAAAGAAGCTCTTCTTTATGGGATCGTGTAACGGGGTACACCAAAAATTCGCCTCTTCCAGACCGAGAGACAATATATCTCTATACCTGGGCTTTTGGTAACTGCGTTGGTTCCTTGTTGAGGCTTTCGAGAGGTTCCGCATTGAGTGTTTACTTTTCATTAATACACACGAACCATGATGCCGGGACACCGAATTGGTTTATGATGTTGTTTACTGGCCTTGTTAATCGCTCGGGATCCAATTCTTGGAATGATGAGGTGATTTTCTCCGATAGCTGGACTGATTCAGGGGTTGGCGCCGATTGCGTGGGCAACGCATGCTGGTTCGAGTTTAATGCGTGGGTCCAAAAGGACGAAAATGTTATAAGCCTAATTTCCCGGGTTGCAACCTTAACTCTATGTTATTCCAAGCCCCAACAGTACCCCAATCCCCCGGGGTACTCCGAGTCTCTACAGTATCCCACTCCTCCGCGGTATCCCGAGTCTCTACGGTACTCCGTGTCTCCACTGTCAGCTAGTATGGCAGAATGCCTCAAATCCCCAGCTCAAATGTGCATAGCTTTTGAAACATTGGCTCACATCGAAGACGGTGTTATGAAAGTAGGCGATGGAGTCTGGCGATTGCTCCTCTCACATCCAGTCCCAGACAAGTTTACCCCAGATCATAATTGCACGCTCGCATCGATTTTCAGTGTTAAACTTGATATTTTACAACGCTTAATTCTGACGTCTGACCAGCTCAAGGAAATAAGAGCCGAGTATCGTTGGATTTTGCTCATGCTATTCATCACTGAATACAATACATCAAGCACAAAATATTTGCTTGCTCGCCCTTGTCCACATTATTACAAAACGTTTGTAGTTCCGGAAAATGTTAACATCAATGAACCGCGCCTCCAGAGACTAAAAGAACTGGATTTCACACGTCTAGATAGCATGACGCCTTTGTCACTGATGTTTATGATGGCGCACGAGGCCCCGGACGTACTGCTGAAGGAGTTTTTGGGACTGCTCCGGTTACTCTTGGATCGAGAATGTGAAGCACGCCTGTTCAACGTCGAGGAGTATGAGCGGAGGGGCGTGCATTGTTTGAACTGGCTAATTGAATGGGATTTATCATCTAGTCTAAACAGTGTAAAACCGTTTTACGATGAATTTTTTAAGAGATCGGAGAATACGGATGCGGCCATTGAAATCTTCAAGAAAGCCTTATCTTGCAGACGAGCAAATATGGAATTAATATTTTGGGTTAAGTGGCCTAAAGAAGCTGTAGATATTGTGGTAAAGGAAGGAGGCGTGATGTCGGATACTATACGCTCGTTCTACTCATCGTGCAAGTACGATGATGAAGACTATTATGGCATAGATTGATCTGGATATAAAATCAAGGATATTAATGTGCTCAGAAAATAATCCCTTGGTTTATGATCACTTGCTTGTTAAAGTTGACGCTACGTACTCGTTGAGGTTTTTACTAAAATGAAAGATGTAGGGATCTACTTTCCAGGAAAACTATAGCTTCTGTTTCTGATTTTTATTGGATGTTTCCTGTCCTCTCAGATTCTATATGTACCTTTCAAATGTCATACTAGTTTAGCACTCCAATAGAAATTTCGCCGGTTGAAAATTAATTTTAAATTTACTATGAGTAGCGTACAATCACAACTCCATGATCAAACTAGCTAGAATCTATATATCGCTTATCACATGATGCAAGGCATGTTAACAGAGAACTTACAGCTAATAACGAGATTTATTTGCTATATCATATATAGACATAACCTAAATATTACTCACTTATTAATTCCTAACTAAAACTACTTGTCGACCTATGTATATCTTCACCATGGCCTAAGCATTTGAGTCATTTTTAAATAGTCTAGGTAAGTATATTTTATATACGACCAATTGCGCCTTGCAACGTACACAGTTGCAACGTATTATATCTGATAATCAGCACCCTGCATGATCTCTGTACATTACATTCGAAGATGGTGTTGTAATCTGCGTGCACCTGGGACGAAGTGAGGTTGACCCTAGTGGTGCATACACACTATCCCGCTAAGCTATTCGATAGGCAATATGAAAATTAGTGGTCCACAAGTATGTAAATATACATGTACATTCGGCCGTCAATTGAGGGATCATGCGCTAAATACAATTTCAATGTCGCACAAAGATTGAGATTGAGATCACCAGTGACTATGTGGAGTTTGGTTTACGGAAAGAGGGTAAATAACCCTAATAAGAAAATAGAATCTGTGAGCAACTCTTACCTTGCTACTCGATTTTTAGCAGTCCTAAACGGCATCGCGTTTTTCATGTAACGCTGCGGGGCCTAGTGCCAGGGACCCTCTGCGTTGACTATCGCAACAAGGGCTCCCTTCTGTGTTAGGATACTGAGACATCGTTAGACGTATCTTTTTCGTGATTTCCATGAATCATAATGCAAGAAATTAATAGACTAAGGCTCTGGTAGCACGCTTTACATTGTCAGTATGTCTACCACATTGTTAGCAAAGCGGCGGATAAAACGATCAAAGCAATATTGTAGGAGCTTTATATCTCTAAGTTTATGCGAATGATGCGTTTCAGCAAAGCGGATGGTATACTACTAATGATAATGTTGATTTAAGACTATGATACTATATATGTAGTACTATAATACTATTTATGCACCCTAAGACTAGGCTAATACAATCTCCTTCCATGTAGCGTCTTTGAACGCTTCTCGAAAAACTTTTCCTAACCCTACCCGCTCCCATTTCCCATCGTTCCACACAATCAGTAAAACATACAATAGATCCCACTCTGACTCTTCCCGCTCCTTTGGAACATAGTACGACCAAGTCTTACACTCATCATACGTAAACTTTTTCGCTTTGGATAGAGCGATGAACTCCTGCTTTGCCGTTTTCATCTTTCCTATGCATTGGCCATCGAGTAAAATGGATCCACACCAATCGCTACTTGTGTCCGCGATGTTGCATCTAATCAAGCCGGCAGTAGCGTCCAGGTTCTGAGATGGACATTGGACATATAAAAATGTATGCCATGTCCAGAACTGTAAGATTGGCAGCATTGGTTGTCTCGGATCGGAGTGATCATCAATGTAAGGGGAAATGACTGGACGGTATGGATATTCTTTGAGCGTAATCTGGAATGAAGGTTCGCTCTCAGTATCCTCGGGTTCTATTTTTTTATCTGGTTGGAACGCTAAGTCATAGAACAGCCGTTGTTCCGTTGCCATGGATTGCCGCTGATGTGAATGTGAGGCTAGAAATTGGGAGTCTTGCCGATGATGCCGAGTATTAGGCAAGAAGTGCTGTCTTTCAGACTCCACCTCTACGCTTGGAATGATTGTTTCCAAATGTTGGGTTCGAATTCCCTGTTTATCCACGAATCGAACAGACCTCACTCCGTCACAATCCTCATAATTCTGTTCTTTTCTGTCTTGGCTATTGTTTTTAGTCAAAGGAGTACGCCACGAGTTGGCGTGGCGTGATTGATGGTCCTGGAAAGACGGACTATTTGCTACTCCCGATTGGGATGTAGTTGTTTGCACATCCGACTCAGTTACAAATTCTTGATGTAAGTCAAGAGGCATGCCGGAGTGGACAACATGGAACCCTAAAAGGAACTTTACAAGTCGAATGGTTGCAGACAAAATATCTACTAGAAACCGGCCAAACTCGTTGTGGTAGACACAGTTCACCACGGTAGATAATATCCAAATTGAGAATTCTGTACTGCTAGCTGGCATAGCCTGATTTTGCTGTGACTCTCTGGGATTATGGGCTGTTGGATGTAGCAGAGACATCGACTGAGACATCGGCTCGTGCTTGAATGCTTCTGTATATATTGATTTTCTCTGGGAATTCGCATACTTTGTTTGTTTAACAGGTTTGTGCATGGAAGCAACGTCATTTGTATAACTTATCGGGCGCATAGGCTCATCGGAACGCCAATCTGAGGAGCTTTCTAGTTTCGATGGCGAGGAAGAGTGTGCAGATACCCCGAAGCGACGGGTAGTAGGAGATGTTGGGTTGGAAGGCGTATAATGGCCATACCCAGGAGGAGATACGGCATATCTGGGTGGTTGAGGTACGGATAGGATCGGGATTCGTTGATCAACATACTTAGACATTGAGGAATGTTGGTGACTGTTGCCAGGATTTGGCTTTTGTTTACCCTGGAAAAGCATCGAGCCGCTAGAGCGATCTTTCCCATAGCCTTGCCATTTTTCTTGTTCGCTGGAATCAACCTCCCATTCCTTTGGGTCCCATAGTGGACGGATATCTCCATTTCCGTCTCTAATATACCATCTGATCCATGTACGCGCTTTCAACCATTCATTGACATTGTCCAAGCAGCCTTGGAGCATGTCGCGTCGATATTCCACAGGAGGCCCGACCCATCCACTCCAGCTCCAGCTAGGAAATTCAATGGCATCCATTTGAGATTCATTATCAGCTCCTTGTCGTCGCTTGACCGGCAGAGGATAGCTCCAGAGCAATGCAAGGTCAAAGTGAGACGTGGGTAGTCCGAAGATGAAAGGAGCATGCATCGTTTCCCTCATTACATTTGACACACCACTAAACGCAGCAACAATATCTTTATCTTTAGTTAGCTCGCGAGCAGTGTAGAACTTAAGTAGCATCATGTAGGCCCAGAACGATCTTAGTGGGAGTTGTCTGAACGTTTGTAGAAGCGCATCCACGTGGTCAAGTGACCACCCAGCGCCTTCTCGATCCGCATAGATATCTTCCGACATTTCTGTAGACCGGCATTGAAAGTAGACTCTACTGCCTGTGAATATGAGACAGCGTTGCGAAAGTAGCCTCTCTTGAAACGTCCAGGCACGGGTATTCCACTTAGATGACTTGATGTACATCTCCGGTGGTCGAGTCACCATTAGTCGTACGTCTTCGGTACAATGGTAAATGTACTGATCCCGGCGTTGGACTCGCATAGTTTCATCCATGGCTTCTAGGCCTGTGGATGCATTGGAGCCGTCTGCAGCACATACGGTAAAGACCGCGTTACCATATATGAGGTCCATGTTGTAAGCATTTAGTTGCCAAGATTTCGCGCTATCTTGTATGATGCACAATGAATCCACCCATAGATATTGAAATCCAAGACGGCGTACAAGATCAATCGTATCCCTTATGACTTTAGGTAATTTATGGAACACCTTTTCGAGACCCCCATGGATGAGATGTGCACTTACGTTACTTCGCAGGGTCCTGTAAGATTGAATACCACCCCACACATAGCTCAGGGCAACATATTCCGGGATTTTATATGTTGGTGATGAGTCTGAAGGACTGCGATGGGAGCCACTGATTGAGGTGGGCTGGGGCAGTTGCGTCAACTGCATGTTGAACACGTCGATCACGCCAAAATAAGAGTGAGTTGTCATCGCATGAAAAGCCTGTAACTTCTTCCCCCACGGAGGTGTAAAGCACGGACCCTGGTGTTTTGTCCGACACAAGTCAATCCAGCTCTTAACTCGTGTTTGAGTAATTCCGCGGTAACTAATCTCTCGTCCGAGAAATAGAAGGTCTGGGGCCCATACTCCTTCTGCATCAGATGCCGTAATCGGTCCCTTAGATGCAACGAATACGAGATAAGAGTCTTTAAGTTGAGTGTGGCTCCATCTGACATGGATTCGGCGCGTTAAACCACGAGGGAACTCACGCTTCTCTTTTGAGCCTCCTCTATTGTCTTGATTCTCGAACATCTCCCGGCCGTCAACCTCCCAACACAGGGTACATACAGCTGACTCTAGATCTAACAACGTAAATAATCCGCGATCGATAACGCCTTCTTTGTTCTTGATTGAACATTCCAAGAGTTTGCAAAAGTTACAGCCCATCTTCTGGTTTGCTATGATTTCTCTGAGCGTTCCTAGGCGAATGGGAGCAGTCATGGACATGAGACGGAAACTCGTGGGCTTAACGATATCGCTAGACGATTGAGACCGTACGACAAAGCATTCGATGCTAAGATCGAGCGCCTTACATTTCGAACAGAGAGCCTTCAGCAGCGTCAGCAGCCTCGTCCGGGATTCACTTGCAAGCTGGCCTCATATGCACAACTCTCATCCGATTATCTTCTTGATAAGTGTGTTAAGATTCAACCGGACTCTATAACTCACTGTGGCCATTTCGTCTTCGTTGGCCGTGGGTGACACAACTCTGGCGGTGATCCCACTCTCGGCGGATTCGGTTCCATTCAAACGAGGCATTTCGTAGGCCGAATTTTCTCCGTACCCTGATTAGAATGCTATTTTCTTTGAAGCCGCTTCAAAAGGAGCTGAACAAGGCTCGGCTGAAGTCGTTTGAAGAGGATGCGAACCAGGCTGAAATCATGGAATTTCAGCGAAGCTGAAAATCCTCGCCAAGCTCGCTCAACCTTGCCATCTCACTAGCCAGCTTCTAATGGCAATATATTAGGCATTGTCGAACGTGAGATCGTACGCTGATATGTTCTGAATTCAGACGTCAAGACAGTACCAGTAAGAGCTCACACGCCTACTAGTTGCGGGCTTAGCGCGCCAATGACTCAAGCAACTATTACACCGTGGCTGTACTAAGTACCCAATGTCAGTGCCCCACAAAGAAAGTGACAATATATACCTTACAGCTTATTGGCCAAGTCAGGCTACTGGAATGCGGCCTTTCCTGCCATCCAAAGCCTATTATATTCAGAACCCATCTTCCATGTTCACAAATCCCATACCTGTTTCTCGCACAATGCACCCCGTCCAGGAAACTTCCCCTCCTCCCAACGGACACCCCTTAGCGGATTGGCGGACTTCGCACCCACCCAACCGGAAATAGCCACGCCTAAAGAGAAACACCCGCTCATCTAGCCTTCCCATTCGCTACCTCCGCTTAGTGAGCAGAACCCGACCGTCTCAGCCTCGCGCTCCGAGATGATGATGGGGCAGCTCCCTCTCGCCCTTGTTCCAAACAGGACAATTGTAAAGAATGATCTGCACCACGTACTGTAATGCTACGGACTTCTCGCAGACGCAAATAAAGAGGACGTGCAGAATGGGCTGTGTGCGGGGGCTTTTTTGCTCTGTATAAAGAACGAAAGGTGTTCCACCGCAGGAGAAAGGATAGAATTAGCTATTCATTGCATTCCACCACCCGGCATTTCTCGCGATAGTTGCGAAACGTCATTCGTTTTTTGTTGTTCCAGTCGCTCGTTTCCACGATGAAGTCCCCCTTTTACGCCGCAGCGCTAGCTGCTATGACAGCCTCACTAGGCCACGCTCTTAGCATCCCTAACGCTCCTACGAGCCCCGTGCAGCGACGAGGTAAATAATCGTTTTCACATGATCTTAACAGACCCATGTTATTAACAACGTTCCACCCTAGGCGTCGGCGACCTCGGGCTCCCCGACGATGGCCTTAAGACGAACTGCATCTCAATTGGGTTTCTCCCGTCAGAAGGCGACAGCGCCTCGCCGCCCTACAAGATGGCGCAGATAACCGGCAAGTTGGGGGCCAAAGCCGCAACCTACGGGTGGTACGCGCAGATAACCTCATCGAGTTTCGACGGCTTGCAGCTATTAGCCGTCAAGAACGACGTCGTGGCGTCGGGCGCCGTTTTCGTTGCGTCCGTCATGCCGTCGATCAACTTCAACCAAGTGACGCCTGAAGTAGCCAAGCAGGTTGCTGCGGTGATGAAGCAGTTCACGGATGCTGGCGTCGAGGTCTGGCTGCGCTATGCGCACGAGATGAATTGGTACGTCAAGGATGGGACGAAGGATGGGACGTACCATGGCACGAGCGAGGATTTCATCACCTCGTGGAAGAATATGTACGAGGCCAACTGCAAGGGCAATGCCAAGGTCAAATGCTTCTGGAGCCCCAACCGGGAGGGCAACGTCAAGGATCTCGCGCCCTGGTGGCCTGGTCAGGAGTACGTTGACCTCGTAGGCATTGACTGCTACCCCAAGGCTGAGGAAGATACATCCGACAACGCACTGTTCGAGCGCCTGTACGGCGACTTCTACAAAACGTACTCGGCGCCGTACGATCTGCCCTTTGCTATCGGCGAGACAGGCGCTGGTTCTGGCCAGAAGATTGGCTGGCTGAAGCAGCTCGTTTCTCAGGACAAGGCAAAGTATCCAAACTATGTATCCATGTCGTGGTTCGAGTTCGACAAGGAAGCTGATTTTAGGATTGTGATGACCGACGACGCGACGCTGCAGCAGACTAAGGACGTGCTGCTAGGGACCAGCAACGACGCTTGCGGTGGCGGAAACGGCACGACGCCTTCGGTGCCAGGAACGTCCGCGACGCCGAGTGCGACGACGGTACCGAAGCCGAGTAAGACGGCAACGCAGTCCGGGTCAACAAACTCGGGTGCAGCATGCGACTGGGGGTGAGTCCTATCTCTTTCGAACTCTAAATCCTTCCTGGTTGATATCTTTTCTGCCTGCGAGCGGACCTCGCTGACCTGACAATGCAGATGTTGGGGATGGGACTGTAGTGCGAACGTGCTCTGCCAGCAGCCGTGGACGTGTAAGGGTGGATACTGCAAATGAGTGGAGTAGGCCCGTTTCCGGGCTGCAGGATCCACTTTGCCTTGGCCCTTTTTTTTCCCAGTGATTCATCTGTCGAACCATCATGTATTATTATTAGAACGCCTTCGCAATCACGCACCATGGACCACCCATGGTTTGCAATCCTCTTCTGTGTCATTACGGGATGCCCTTCTCCGTTCTACTAGCCTTCGTATGTCGTGTTTCAGGCCCCGTCTGCATGCCCGAACGCAACGCGCATTCACGCGCATTCGCACGCATGGTTCGAGAAGCATTCCGATTCCAACTGATACAAGCCACACATCTTGCATGCAGTAAGCATGCGTGAAGAAGACTGAGCTGCAATAAGAATGGGAGGCCATGTTATCGTACGGGCCGGACTTGCAGTTGAATGCGTTCGAGACCTCCGAGGCCCAGGGCGAACCTCTCTCGTCACTCACAGGATGTCCCCTACAAATTCTCGTCTCTTCTTACCACGCCCTTGCGTACGAGCGCCACGAACGAGCCCCCTTCTCCTTTGAGCCATTCCCCCTAGGCCTGGGTCCAGACACGCCTCCAGTAGGAACCTGATCACGCACCCATGATGCAGAATGCGGGGAAGTCGAGCCAATGCGGGCCCACGATTCGCGAGGCGGCCTTCTTTGCACCTTCCAGGCCACGTTTAATTGTGTGTGGGACCCCGGGCGCCGAGCCAGGCCTTTGGCGAATATCGCGCGCATGCGAGCGAACCAGATCCCCGGATGGTCGCTGGATGAAGACTAGGACATCACCCGCTGGCCTTTTACCTGTCATGGACCTGGGAAAAAGACGATGGTGAGGAATCGCACGAGGGCCGCGTGATTGGTAAACACGCGACTAGTCGCCCGGATTGCCGGCTTGGTTCCAATACTATGTACCTGGGTATCTTTTACTGTGTGTCATGGTATCCAGCTACGTGCCGTTTTTGGTAAACCATGTGTAATGTGAAGGATCCACGAACAGGTGCAGCATCTCGTCAGCACAGGCGTCCTGGCGTATCTACAGTTCTTCGAATAGCATATCGAGCATGGCGCTCGTTCTCGTACCGTATTCGCAACCCCGGAGATCATCTCCCGCTCACGCAGTGGTTCTCGTCCTTCAAGCCTCAGTGACAACAGCGACATGTGGCCACCCGAAGCACGCTCGCGTCCTTCTGGCATTGCCAGCTCGCAGTCAGTGCGGCGTAGCTCGTTGCAACATGGCTGGGCATCCCTTTATCCGCCTGCACCAGGCTCGGGTGCGGGTGCGTTGCCATTGGCCAATACCCGCGTATATGCATATTGTGCTGACAGGCGACTAGGTTGTATGCTGGTTCTTCGCAGATGACCCGTCCGCACTCTACCTGGCGTAGATCCTGCGCGCGTTGCACTGGACGGCGGCAGGGCAGGGCCTGCATTGATTGTGCCAGGCCCCCGGGGCCTGGACATGCCATGGCATTGGCGATGATATACTTAATAAGAGCGTCTGGGGACCCCGCACGCGTGCTGCCAACGGTTGTGGGTCCTTCGATTCAACTACATCTCTTGTTTTAACGGTCAAACAAGAGGACAGGCCTGACTGGCCGCCTGACGACGACGAAGCCCATGCGCACACAGTGTTTTGAACGACGACGGGGTCAACGACGATGGCGCCTCTCGGAAATGCGGCAAAGGCAAGGCAGGCAGATCCAGTGTTGACACGCATCGTCCAGCAGGACCATGTGTCGTGGTATCGGAAAAAGAATCTAAGAGTTCTCTACGCGTTACTGCTGCCGTGCTGTATTGGGATTGAGATGACCAGTGGGTTCGACTCGCAGATGATCAACACGGTTCAGATTGCCCCAACATGGCAGAATTGTACGTTCTGATATAGCAACCGCCTAAGTCACCAAGGCTCTAACCGTGGATGCAGACTTCAACAATCCATCGGGACCACTGCTGGGGATCATCTCCGCAGCGTACAATCTGGGCGCCATATGTTCATTGCCATTTGTACCGTATATCAATGATACCTTTGGAAGACGATGGGCTATCTTTGTAGGAAGTTGGATCATGGTGGCAGGATCCTGCATCCAGGCCTTCTCTATCAATGGTGGGTGTACCTTCCCCTCTAGCTTTCGTAGACCTGGACTGACACAGTGTAGCGGCCATGTACGTGGTGGCACGATGGATTCTTGGTTTCGGTATTCCATTCTGCATCATCGCAGGCTCCTCGCTCATGGGCGAACTCGCATACCCAAAGGAACGGCCTATCATGACATCTCTGTTCAACGCACTCTACTTTGTAGGAGCTCTTGTCGCGGCTGGAATCTCGTTCGGCACACAGTCCCTGAAGAGTGACTGGGCTTGGAGGATCCCCTCTATGCTACAAGCCGGGCCTTCAATGCTACAGATCTGCTTTATCTTGTAAGCATGCTCCTCGACAAGCATGTAGCCGTAAATGAGTTGCTGACACTTCCCAGCTTCATTCCCGAATCACCTCGCTTTCTCATCTCCAAAGACAAGAGAGACGAAGCATACGACATCCTCGTCCACTACCATGCTGAAGGCGATGAACGCTCGGAGTTTGTGCGTGCTGAAATGGCGCAGATTGAATCGACCATCCTGTTGGAACTCGCACACTCGCAGCGCTCATGGATGGATATGCTGTCCACATCGGGAATGCGCAAGCGCGTCTTGGTCGGCTCCTTCCTCGGCCTCTTCACGCAGTGGTCCGGAAACACCCTTATCTCGTACTATCTCAATGACCTGCTGCAACTCATCAACTTCCGCGACCCTAATCTCAAGGGCAAGATCAATGTCGGGCTCAACGCGTGGAATCTCGTCAATGCTACTCTGATCAGTTTGCTAGTGCGTCGCTTCCCACGCCGCGCTATGTATCTGACGTGTGCTACCGCGCTGCTATGTTGCTATGTCGGATGGACGGTGTCCATGCAGCAGTTTCTGCAAACGAACACTCAGGTTGCGGCGAAGCTTACCATCTTCTTCATCTTTGCTTACCAGCCCTGCTATAACATTGGATACAATGCCTTAACATACAGTAAGTCGGGCACAGAAGGGCACGAACAATACATCAGTTGCTAATATATGACCAGCATTCCTCGTCGAACTCTTCCCCTTCGCCCAGCGCGCCCGCGGCATAACCATCTTCCAATTTTTCGGCCGTGGCGCAGGCTTCTTCACTACCTTCGTAAACCCTATCGGCCTAGGCCGTATAAAATGGCGATGGCTCGTAACCTACTGTTGCTGGCTCACCTTTGAAATCGTCTTCATCGTATGTCTCCCTTCCCACTGACCCCCCTCAGCCAGACACCCCCTGACCCAGCACCGCAGTATTTCATGTTCCCCGAAACGTACGGCCGCACACTAGAAGAACTCGCATTCCTCTTTGAAAGCGACACGCGTGCAGAAGAGGTTCGCATTAAGGTCGAGAAGCAGCTACAGCAGGAACTGGGCGACTTCGACTACGACAAGGGGTTCCGCACGAGCATGGTGCCGCGCACGAGGACGACCATCACGTCGGCGGGCGGGAAGCGCATCACAGACGATCGCTTTAGTCGGTGGCCTTGACCGTAACCGCGTTTTATATCACGCTATTTCTCTATTTCCTTTCGAATGCCGTGATGTCTATCTACCATAGCGAAATGATACCCTAGTCTTTATCCTCATACATGTACCGTCTTGCCCTGCTTCGAGAACGTGCACCATCTCTCCCTTTCCCACTACACACAAGCGACCTCCCTCCCAACCCCGCCCACCCAACCCACGCATGCCTCTCCTCGAACGCGAACGCGAAATATACGCCCACCCCTGCGCCCTCAACCCCGCAGCCGCGCTTCTACCGGAGGCCAGCCAACCGAGCGATTCGCGCTCATCTCGCCCCCCCTCCCCAAGGAACTCGCTTGTATAGATTAAAAAAACGGGCCTGCTCGAAATTGATGGACGGTGCGGCGGCACTTGATACCGATGCATGCCCTTTCCTGCTGTGCGATCGCCCAAATGCCGTAGCCGGGACCTCTCGCACCCCTCCCCTTCCCGCCCGTCTGTCTCCGACGGGCGTTTAAACCGACGCGCAACGTAATGCGATCGTCTAGAGCAAAAAGACGGCGCTTGTGCGACGGTGGGGGGTGTGTGTTTATGTGCGCGTGCGTGTGTGTCCCAGATAGCATACGTGATATGATGCGTACATGCGTCTTAGGGGGGTGATATAGCGTGGAGGCATACTTCCCTTTCGTGACGATTTTTCCCAGTGAGCAGGTTTTTTTTCTCTCTTCTCGTTCGGTCCCCCCCACCGTGTGACCGTGAGAGATTTTCTGACTTTTTATGACGGGCGGAGGTTGGTGGTTGTTTATTGGTGTGGCTGGGCATCTTTATAGGGCTGGGCGCCGTGTGTGGGGAAAAGGAAAAGTGTGGTTTGCGTCGGTTGTGAGCGGGCGTGACCGTGATGGGCTAGAGGAGGTTGGGGTGCGGGGCGGGGAAGTGGGATTGGGCGTCGGCGTGAGGGGATATACTGCTGCGGTTTGGGGTCGTCGAGTAAGATGGATCCACTGCTCCACGTGTCTCTGAGTGATGATTCAGATGCCAGCAAACAGCAATGGATATTTATTTTTTGGTTCGAGATATTCGCATCAGTAACCAATCAAAGCCCGTCGCTTTAGCTCACTTGGGAGAGCGCCAGACTGAAGCAATCAGGTTAGCGCCTGCAAACTTCGGTTCTAAACGATCATCTGGAGGTACTGTGTTCGATCCACAGAAGCGACAACAAAATTATTCTTTTTGCCAAAGCTTTCCACCCAATGACGACGAGCATGCAGGATGGGAGAAGCTGTTCGCACGGTAACGTATTTTTCAAACCTGTCACAATTACGTGGCAAACAAATAGCTACAGTAATTCACACGAGGCGAGATTTGAAGGTGATGTGAATTTTATTTGTTTTTAAGCGTTTCGTGATTCCTTCTTTTAGTAGTTGATAGATTGCTTGATGGCGTCGTAAACCCCTAGAAATCGTTAGTGGAAATTGCCCCGACATGTCTGGATTAGTGAAGGGAGCACTTACTCGTCACATCTGGGATGATGAACTGCTCAAACATCAGCCCAGTATGCGTAGCCCACCCAGCGACGCGTTTCACAGGCGCTTCCAGTCTAAGGAAGGCCCTTTCCTGTATCGTAGCAGCAACCTCGGCTCCCACACCTGCATTCATCATGCTCTCATGCACTACTATGGCACGGCCCGTCTTCTTCACGCTCTCCAACACAGTTTCTCTATCCCATGGGTATATTGTTCTCAAGTCGATCAATTCTACACTGCAGCCGAAATCTTTCTCGGCGGCCGTGATGGCAGCCGAGCATGTGTACAAGGGTGTTCCGTACGATACGATAGTAACGTCCTTACCGGGCTTGAGCACCTCGGCTTTGTCAAGGGGCAGGTAGAAGGGAGATACAGGGACTTGTTCGATTGCGGCGCGATAGAGAATCTTGGGTTCCATGAAAATGACGGGGTCATTTGTGCGAATCGAGGAGAGAAGGAGGCCCTTGGCTTGGATGGGCGATCGGGGGATGACTACGCGGAGACCTGGTGTGTGTGTGAAGAGAGCCTCGGGAGATTGAGAGTGGTAGCTGGGTTGAGTTAGTAGAAAAAGAGAAGAGTGGTATTGGGGTAGCTCACAGAGCACCGTGTCCCACTACCCCGGCTGGCATTCGAACCACGAGCCCGCCGCAATTTATGCCCGTTGTCCCTGACCTGTACCTGTACTTGGCTGCCTCGTTTACGATCTGGTCGTATGCGGGGAACACATAATCAGCGAATTGGATTTCAGCAACCGGCCGCATCCCCTCGCTCGCAGCACCAATGGCAAACCCCAAGAGACCCTGCTCGCTCAGGGGCGTGTTAAAAACACGCTCTGTGCCGAAATCAGCAGCCAGGTTCATGGTACACCTAAAGACACCCCCAAACTGTATGTCCTCGCCAAAAACAAGCACTCGCTCATCGGTCTGCAGGGCATGGCGCAGGGCCTCGTTAACGGCCTGATAGAGGTTGGTTCGCTTTGTTTGCCCTTTCCGTACGTCTTCGGGCAGTTCGGAGTTTGCGAGCGCGGCCGAAGAGGTGTGCTTGAGGAGTGGCGTGGTGTCGTACTCTACGGTACCATTGAGGCGCGCGCCGGCAGCTGCAGAGGAATGCCGCAGACCATTGTTGAGCTGGTGTCGGCAGCCGGGGCTTACAGGCGCGTGTGGGCGGAGGAGGTAGCGTGACAGAGCGCGGATGGAGGGTGTCTTGCTAGGCATGGTCATATTTTTTCAGTATCCATGTGGAGGAGAGGGAAAGGGAGAAACACGGCCAGGACCGTGGGCTGTCTGACCTCGCAAGCCATAGCCGACGACGACGCTTACTGTCGGGCTTATCGGCGGCTCACGAGGACGAGACGACGAGACGACGAGACGAAAAAAGCTCCACCAACTCCTCCGGCACCAGCCTCGTACGACGCCACACCCGCTCGCCTCTGCGCGCGATGGTTCACGGGCTGGGGCTTGAGCCAGACTCTGGAGCTTAGACATCTTCGAGTGGGTGTGGAGGTCGGATCCGTGAAGCTCAGGCCACCCACCATCGACATGCCGTCGACGTCCGATGACGCCCGATGGCTGCCCGCTGTCGCCCCGCCTTCGCTCTGATTTACCAGTTCGCACACCGTCGCTGGTGTTTGTGTGCACACTTCGGGGGACCCAACACTTTTTGACAAACACCGCTATCAGCACACATCTGCAAGCTGCGCACGCAAGCCGGCTCCACGGCCGAGCCCCCAGACGAGCGATTTTTGGACCCTGTTTTGTTTTGATTTTTTCATTACACGTTTACCTGGGGAGCGTTCGTCTGGCGCTACAGGTAGAGGGCACGGGTCAGCCTCTTCGAGGCGAGGCTTGCTGCGCGTGTTCTCAAAGGGGCGCGTCCAAGACCTTGGCTTGATGCCGCCTCCTGTTGGATTTTTGCATCTTCATGTTTGTGCGACGTCTGGAGCACTGGACCGAGCGTGAAGCGAGCGAACCTCACGTTCTCGCGGCCGGTCTTGAAATGTCTTGAAAAACATCAGATAAGCTCGATCTGGGGCTCTAGAGGACTTTGGCCGTTGTCCTTCACCTGGTCAGCGCAGACGTAATGGCACATGCATGCGCACCGCACTAGCATAGGCCTGTCCCGCCGCTGCACGGACCCTAATTTCTCTCCGTGCACTTCTACACCCTCTCCACCTCCCACCATCCATTGTCCTTCCGTCAACCCTCGCGTCCGCATGAACACGTTTCGAATCGCCTTGCTTCACGGCTTCGTGCCCCTCGTCAGGGCCTTGCCCTTTGTTGCACAAGCCGTGCGCTCCTTCGAAGAGGACTTGCCCAAGTCGCCCGAGGATGCGAGCCTTTGGATATACCTAAGCACGGCCATCGCCCTGGTGCTCCTCGGCGGTGCCTTTGCAGGTCTCACGATAGCTCTTATGGGCCAGGATGAGATCTATCTCCAGGTCATCGCATCGTCCGGCGAAGGTGCAGAACGCAAGAACGCGAAGAAGGTCTTGCGTCTCCTCAAGAAGGGAAAGCATTGGGTTCTGGTCACTCTTTTACTTAGTAATGTTATCACCAACGAAACACTTCCCATCGTTCTGGATCGATCTCTCGGTGGCGGTTGGCCTGCCGTTTTGAGCTCTACCGTCCTCATCGTCATCTTCGGCGAGATCGTCCCCCAGTCCATCTGCGTTCGCTATGGCCTGCCCATCGGTGCATGGATGTCGCCCGTCGTCATAGGCCTTATGTACCTCATGGCTCCCGTTGCATACCCGACTGCGAAGCTTCTCGATTATCTCCTCGGAGAGGACCACGGCACGGTATACAAGAAAGCGGGTCTCAAGACCTTGGTCACACTCCATAAGACTCTTGGTACAAGCCCAGATGAGCGTCTCAACGAAGATGAGGTCACTATCATTTCGGCAGTGCTGGATCTCAAGGCCAAGGCTGTGGGTGGTATCATGACACCCATGGATGATGTGTTTATCATGTCTTCAGACACGGTGTTAGATGAGAAGATGATGGAAGTTATTCTCTCGGCTGGCTATTCGCGCATTCCCATCCACACCCCTGACAATGAAGACAACTTTGTGGGCATGTTGCTCGTCAAGATGCTCATTACGTACGACCCCGAGGACGCTCTCCGCGTGAGCGACTTCGCCTTGGCCACCCTCCCAGAAACTCGACCTGAGACTAGCTGTCTGGATATCATCAACTTCTTTCAGGAAGGCAAATCCCACATGGTCCTCGTGTCTGATTATCCTGGCGAGCCGCGCGGGGCAGTCGGTGTTGTCACTCTTGAAGACGTTATTGAGGAGCTCATTGGAGAGGAAATCATCGATGAGTCCGACGTGTTTGTCGACGTTCACAAGGCTATCCGACGCATGCACCCTGCTCCTCGCACTCGCGTTCCCAAGGGTGAGATCATTATAGACCCTGCGTCTCGCAAAGCATCTGAGGCTCTATACCACGTAGATAGCGAGCAGACCGACGTCGACCCTACTCGTGCATTGTCGGTCCCTGATGCCAACGGTGCCAAGGCTACAACTTTCCTTATGCGGAGGCGTAGCAGTGGTCTAGGTCATTCTTTGGACCGGTCTACCACTCGGGCCATGCGTAGCGATGATCCGGAAATCCGTGAGCATCTCAAGCATCTCGGTCCCTCCAACGTAGCAAGCAGACCGAAGACCACTCGTATTTCCACCGTCAAGATCAAACAGGGAATTACAAGCGGTGTTCCAAACACGATCCAGGAGCACTCTCAGAGGTCATCAGAGGGTACTCTTATTTTCCCTTCACACGCACCCGATGGAGGTGTAGGCGAAGGTTTGGTAGGATCTGCAGGTATGTATCCGACCTTTCATTGTAACGTGACATCGAAATATACTAACCAATCCTCATAGGACGATCTGCTAGTGATGGAGCACACCTTGTAGCCGTGGGCTATGGCACCATGCACTCCGACCCTATATCATGGAAGCAAGATGGACCGCGAACGAAATCAAGAGAAGGTGAAGCCTCGTCGTCCAGCTCCCAACACTCGGAGCACCATAAAAACGGCAAGCTCGTCATTGGCGACAACATCAACGACGAAGAATTCAGAGGAAGACCCACATCCAAGCACCGCTCGCACTCCATCAGTACCATCGGCTCGCTCCGTTCGCCGTCCCCGCGCTCCCCACCCAAGAAGCGCCACACGGCACGCAGCGGCAGCATCTCGGAAAACGTCATCGACGTCAATGGCGTGCGCAAGATTGTGCTCGAGACGACTAGCTCAAGCGACTCAGAAGAGAGGGGCCCGGTGGTCGTCTCTGTCGATGGCCATGCGGATGATAGGTTTACGTCGGATGCGGATACAGCGGCTAGCAGTACCACGGCTACGAAGAAGAAGCGCAAGAAGAGAGGCAAGAAGAAGAAGGGCGGTGCTGCTGCTGGTAAGAATAGCGGCGGGGATGAGGGCGAGGAAGAGCCACTGCTCAGCTAGGTGTTGGTGGGAGGTGTATAATACCGGCTTTTGTACATTTATTTGTTCGGGGCCGGTTCTCCGATTTCCCTTTTTCTTTATTCCTCCCTTCTCTTTTTTAATGTCATGGCATGGGATGAGGACTTGCGTTTTCTTTCCATTTCTCTTGAGGTATTTTGGGGTAGGCGAGGAGAAGGGAGAGGGGGTGGGGAAAGCTGAAAAATGGAAAACAGTGACGGGCGGAGAGAAAAGTGAATGACTGGATTTTTTTTTATTTCATCATAGCGAGGCGAGCGCATTTTCGTGATGAGGCGTCCGCTGTCTTTTTCGATATGGAATTATGAGAGAGGGACGAGGAATGGAAATGAAATTTCGTTCCTACCTACTGTTTTACTTTGCAGACTTTGCGGAGAATGCGTGATGAGAGCGGGTAATTTGGGTGTTGGAAATTAAGTCGTGTTGGAGATGAATTTTGAGTTTCCATTGCCCTTTTTTCCCCCGTTGTTTCTTTTTACCCCGAAATTTTTTCCTCCGCGTCGGTGTCCGGGGGGGAAATTAGAACATCTTCCTATTATAACTGGAAACGAAGGATTAAGACACGAGTATCAGAGATGCATATCAAGTAAATGGTCTCTAAAGAATCTTTTCGCCATATTTTTGGTCGTTGGAATAGGTGAGGCTGTGGGCGGTGGAGGAGAAGACGCGTTGGGGTTTCTGGGGCATGGGGATGTGGGGTAGATAAGGCGAACGAGTCGACTGGGCACCCCGGTGTGGGCACCACATGACGTCTGCTACTACTACATCTGGCTTATCGCAGCGTCGAAGACGTCGGCTAGGAGGACTAGAAGGAGGGGAAAGACACGTGAATGGGCGCGCTCACTGATTCATGAAGCGTTTACTGTAGAGATTTTGCATCGAGGGTCTCATGGTTTAAAAGGCGGGTTTCGGGGAATTGAGGGACTCGTGTGGTCTGCCTATGGAATCGCATTGAAGCGAGTCACCTGTGTTTTCGTATAACTTGTCACCGACTTTAAGTTCAGCTAATGCGGAGTATGTATTGAGTGAGTGAGTGAGAACTGATTTTCATCCTAGAATATAGGTGTTCTATATGTACATGTTGGCCTCCCGAAGGGCATACAGGACGTGCCCGTACACTACTGTACAGCACCCTGTCTGGCTCCACAGGCGCTCTCTCCTTACCCACTCTGGAACTCTCTTCAGCTCATTGAGGGCCCACACGGCCATTTCCTATTACATGCTCCGCGTCCCTTAAGTGGAGGGTTACCATGTACTTTTCCAAATCTTTCTCCTCAGCAAATTTTTCCCTTCCCCTATCTCGCCCCAATCGATTTTCTGTGTCTAACGTTAGAGACTTGAAGGTTTAGTCAGAAATGATCTTTTTGGAAAATATAGAACCTTATGACTATCGATGCTCGTCACTCTTCAACAGCTCTTAGGATACATATCAAACAGATAGAGATTATCCGAGCCTGTCACGTGTCTAAGATGTTAATATGAACCGAGGAAAAAGTACTCGTTTATTCGAACTGAAAAGTATGCCGTTTCAACAACGGTGGGGTAGAAATCCGACGTTACAGCTTCGATATCATTACCCGAGGAAAGAGATCATTTACCGCATATAATTACGAAAGCAGTACTGATGAAACGAAAGAATTTTGGAATTCCACGTGAACTGGTCGGTAGTAGCTAGGTAATCCCATGTTCTCCAATTCAAGGGAAACACGACGGTATGCCAATGACGACTTACTCCGCTTTGTCCGGGAGATTATCTACCAGGTCTGAAGACAAAATCTTGCATTTCAACTTCGCATGTTCGTGCTTTTTGGTCTTTAGGTGCATGGCCTATTGTTGCTCCGTCTATCATAACTTGATCTACGGGTTCGAATTATCTATCAAATCGTTAGCATCAAGTCGTAAAAACGTCAAAATTCGAATTAGTTCTTGTCCGTACATACCGAATCTCCTTTTTGGTACCTCGACGATGCTCTCTGTTGATGCCTAAGTAAGGGGTTTTTTCAAGTCAACCATTAGCGTTTTTGGGAGCGAAGTAAACTCTAAATTAGTCAGTCTCTATCTAATGTACCGGTGAACAAGGGCAGATAAATTGCAATCGCGTAGATATAAAAACCTTTAAGGATATGTAGATTTGAGAGCTCACGTATGCAATTTTTAGTACCTGTATTTCTTAAGAGGTAATAAATGCGACTGACAGCACAGCCTAGACTGACACCGCTGTATAGCGACTATACCAATTCTGGCGCTGGCGTGGAAACTGGTGAGCACACCAGGTGAAGATGAGGTATTATCTTGTGAATCAAAAGTTTATCATTATACATAGTTTTTCCTAGTACAGTATTTATAACTCCATCTATACATACCAGCCTAACGATTAGTCTCATCCAGCAGCGCCGCCAAATATGCATATCCAACGATTGTATTCACTGCAGCCTCCCGCTCCTGCTGCTGTCGTCGCGCAGCCAAGATCGCCGCTCTCTCCCTCTCCTCCCTCTCCTTCTCTTCCTGTGCCTCCCGCGCCAACTGCAGCAAGAACTGCGCAGCCGCTTCTTCCCGTGCCTGTTGCTCCCGCGCTTCTCTTTCCTGCCGCTCTCGAATCTGGTTCTGCATCGCATTTTGAATCAGAACCTGAGCAAACAGCTCACCTAGCTGCTCTGCTTCATCGGCGTCAGTTGACGAAGCTTCTTCTTGAGCGGGAGCTTCGGGTTCGGATGGAGCGGTTTCTGTGTGTTTATCGAAGAGCTCTTCGAGTCTAATGCCCGGATTAGTTGAATGCGTAAAGAACATAGCCGTTGTATCGCTCACCTGATTTGCTCTATCGCTATTTGCGCAATGGGATCTTTGAGGTTCTTGAAGCCTCGCATATCGGTCCACTGAAGCAGGACCCCCAGCTCGGCTTTCATTTGATCAATGGTGATTCTCGATGGATCCATATCAACACGGAATAACCCTTCATTTCCAGGCACTAGCTTGATTACTTGTGTCGCTTCCGATGAAAATAGCTGAGTCTTGAGGCTCTCATTCTCCGGAAACGATTTGTGTAAGAAGATATCCTTAGACTTGGGAAATCCGATAGTGACGCGGAGGCTTCCCATTCCTTCTTTACTTAGTATCGCTTTGTTGCTCGCATCCAAATGGTTTGACAATTTGAGGCGAAGGATCAATCCGGGGCGGTAGTAACCAGGCCCGATATTTCCGGCAAGATAGCGATCGTGGTTATTCGTTGACCTGAGGTTGTCCCACCGCATGTCTTTCTCGTCTATCGCCCAGTTCGACTTGCTGTCTTCCGACGGCAAATAAGGATTCACCTCCTCGCTGGGATAGGCAAGCTCATCGCGTGTGATAATTTTGGTGCGTACGATGGGACACATCTTGTGGTCGGCCCGATGGGTTTTCGATATTCGGTCTTTTTTGTAACAATCGATGCATAGGTCGTAGTCATCGCAAACCATGCAATGAGCTCGAGGCTTGTCGGCTGGAATGCCGTCCATGCACCAGTCACAAGTCCAAATATCTATGCTTGAGAGAGGGTCCTCTTCCTCAACCGATGATGATGGGTGGGGAACATCCTGCTCTGACCTGGTATTACGGTATGCTGACGGCGGAGGCCGACGATTGTCTGGTGGTGGGGCAGACTGTGAACTCGTTGTTCTCTCAACTGGAGATAAGCGGGATTGAGTCTGAGATGCTTCGGAACTTGGCGGGTTCGGAGTACTCCTTGCAGTTGAGGCATAGGGTGACGGGCTGTTTGGTTGCTCCATTGATGGTGTAGTGGACCTTGAGTACTGACTTGATTGATCATTAGTATTCGAGCCTAAATAAGGATTATAGGATGATGATGTAGCCTCTGCAGGATATGGCGGGTTTACAGGCTTGCGAGCGGGTGATCGGATGTACTTGGTGTTTGCTGGATATGGCTCGTAAGGAGTTTGCCTGCTAGGTGGCTGTTGATGCTGACTGTAAGTTGAGTCGTACCGGTGCTCATCCCAAGGAACTGTATTCTGTTAGCGTCTTTGCGCTTCAATTTGTCCGAAAACATACAATATATTGGCCCACGTGGAGTGTTAGTTGTTCCCATAAGTTCCTTGATGCAATCTCGCATTCTTCTATAATTGGGATCTCTGTCATCCCTAAATTTGCAGAGATCAGAGTGTTTGACATCATCCAAGGATAGGAGTACTTCTCCCGGAATTCTTGTCGATGCGCTGGCTTTGGTGACAATCTAAATCGTAGGAGTAAGAATAGGATTATCAATCAGCTACAGGGCTCATGGTGGAACTTACCTCAGGTCTCATGGTCTCATAAAAGGAGAAGATCCTGATATTGCCGCTAACATCCGCAAAGTTGTTCGCTGTTTCAAAAAGCTGATTACAGTTCTTCTTTAAGCCGGTCAGGATGGCCTTTGGCTTAAAGAGAACCACTCGCGCAATTTGCTGGGCAACATCGGCGACATCGGCATACCCACTGCCTTGATGAGGAGTTCCAACGAATATCGTCCCAATTGTATCCTGAAGGATGGCTTTGTACCTCATTTTGCTATTCGCCTGAAAGAGTGCTGTTTTCACAATGATACCGCCGAGAGAGTGGCATACCCATATTATTTTTCGTTGCTATTGAGAATGAATTCGTGATCGAAACGCATATATGTTTCTCAACTTACCTCCTTTCGAATGTTAAGCACACTTTCTAAGAGATTAGTGGCCTGGTCAAAAGCAGTCGTGTTCCCGGCGTTCTCAAACGTGGTAGCCGCATTGTAGCCATAGACCCAAATCCTTGCATTTGTTCTAGTTTCCGAGTTGGAGACATCTCTTGGCAACAAGTGCTGAAACCAGATGGTACCAGTGTTTGGGTGTGTAAAGGACTTGGCGGTCCCGCCGTTCAAGCCGTGTACGATGATGATACTGTACGGATATCAACATGGAACGTGGATAGGAAGAGACGGAACGGACTCGCATGTGCATGGAATTGATGTATGAGGCGAATGAACAAGGTACATTCCTCTCTGGTCGAGAGGTTCGTAGATCGCAACGTCCTGGAAAGCAGCCTGATGGGTACATTTAGCCTCAGCCTTGTCGGATTTCGAGCGGTAAGAAAACTCGCCATTTTGGTACCAGACCGGAATGGACCGGTTCTCCAGTGACTTGGATTCAAGAATTGACCTCAATTTCGGATTCAGACACGCAGAGAGGGAGAGGTTGAGTGAATGAATGACGGAAGGGTGGATGCTGAGCTGAATGCGATACGAGTTACAACGCTAGTGACAAGGCAGTACAGCCTTAACCCATGCAATCAGTCGATACAACCTACGAATCTCGTACGCTGACGAGCGCCACATGAGACCGCTAGTGCCGGAGAAAGAACGCCCAGCATAGCCGAAGGATGTGAAAAGCAAAGCCAGTTGAAGAACTGGGACCGTCATTCTAGCCGTTGGAAGTATTTCATTCCGTTAGTCCTGCAAGAAGTACTTCGCTCAGATAGCTGTCAGATGCTTTGGGAATGGATCACCGTGTATTTGAGGATCATCATTCCAAATTCAGTGCATTCACAGACCACAAGCAGCCCTAAGCGCGGAGAGTCCATTCTAGGCTGAAAAAAGCTTAGCTCGTCCCTATATTTATCATCAATATGTAGTAACGAGCCCTAGGCAAAAGTAGGTTTAATCTTCCCCGCGACCCTCTCCATGATCCTTTCTGGTAGCAGATGGTCATAGACGTGGCCCACCCATTCGCAGCAGACTCTCCTCGTATGTGTAGGATCTATGATCTCCTCGATGCCGAAATGGTTAGCTGTTCGTACAGGATTCATCAGCCGTCTGTATTCATCTTCCAATTCCTTATACCGCTCGTCGCGCTTTGCCTTCCCTTCTTTCTTCTCAGTCTCCTTGAGCTCAAATGAATGCGCGACTTCAATCCCGCCTTCTAGTGGTAGTGACCCCCACATCCCCGACGGCCAGGCCACGCGCATCCGAGGATCGCGACAATCCAGCATGACGCCGCCCGCAACACCGTACACTCTGCGTACAATAACGGAGAAAATGGGCATCGTCGTGCTGTAATATGTGGTTGCGAGCGCGATCCCGTGGCGCATGGTTGCCGTCCTCTCGGCCACAGTGCCAATGGCATAGCCCGGGACATCGACGAATTGCACCAACGGGATGTTAAATATATCCAAGAATCTCAATATTCGCGTGATCTTTTGCGAACCCAAAGCGTCCAGCGCGCCGGCATTGACTTCGCAATTGAGGGATACGATGCCGACAGGGCGACCGCCAAATCGGGCAAGACCGACAATAGCAGTGGTTCCCCAGAGAGCACCAATCTCGAAGAAAGAACCCTGGTCCACGACCTCAGTAATGATCTTACGTGCGTTGTACATCCTATTTCGTGCACGGGGAATGATGGTGCGCAGCGAGTTGGATGTACGGTCTATAGGATCCGAACACTCGATGTTTGGAGGCATTTTGGTTCCGCTATCCGGTAGGTAGCTGAGAACTGTGCGCATCTGCTCGAAGCAGCCCGCCTCATCTGCAGCGAGATTGTCAATGGTACCATTGGTGCAGTGCATAGCTGGACCTCCCAGATCGGTGAATGATAAGCCTTCCTCAAACGTAGCATTCTTGACAACATTGGGACCCGCGTTGAATAGCGATCCAACATCAGCTGCCATGACGGAGAAGTGACATGCTACTACACGTGCTGCTCCCAGGCCGATAGCCGGACCCAGCACGGCGCCGAGGTTGGGGATACCCATGTTGAGCTGCTGTACAACTTGGGTGAATGATGGCAGTGGAGGCACATAGGAGAACCCGGTGGTCCGTATCGTCGTCACCGAACCGCCTCCTGAAGAGCCATCGACGAGCTTAACGATTGGGATTTGTAGGGCTATTGCTAGCTTCTCCATGTATAACTATACGCGGTCAGCGAACCGGTATAGCGATGCGTTGACTTTCACGTACTGTCTTTTCCATCAAAGCACCATCTGCATGACCAGCACGGATGGAAAAGTCATCCGCAGTGAAAACAATCTTCCGTCCGCGCAGCTTCCCAAAGCCCTGCACATTATTGCTCGGCACATAGGCCTCGGGCTCCTCTTTTGCACCACCTAACTGCTTCCACTTCACTGTCCCGCTCACGCTTCCTACCTCTTGAAAACTTCCTGGGTCGAGCAACTGTTCGACGCGTTCGCGCACCCACAGCTTGCCCGCCTGCTTCTGGCGCACGTAGCCCCTGTTGTTCGCGTCGGGTGTCGATGCAATCGAGCGGAGCGTCGCGATCTGACCCAGAATATCTGAGTAGTCAGCAGGGAGTTCAGCATCCACACCTTTTCTCCGTCGCTTTTTCGGCGTGTTGGGAGTGATGTGGTTCGCGACCTGGCTGAGGCGGTCTTTGGCGGTATCTGATGACGCATTCGCGTTTCTCGGCGGCCGCGTCGTCGCGTCGTCGTCGGCTGCCATTGTGTAAGTTCTCGTAGGAACTTTGAATGAGCACGGACAGAAGAAGTGGCTCCCTGGGAGAGCTGCGCGGAATGGCTCTCACATGGTCAGGTATTGTTGCGGAGGATGTGGCGGGGAAGCCTGGGAAAGTTGAGGTTGGACCGAGGCATCTCCACAAACCCACCTCTTTCAATACGCGTACTAATGCCGCCAATGCCACCCTCATTCGCATCACTCTTAGCTAGTTCATTTATGTAACAGTGATTGTTTCCAACAATAATTTATTGCGCTGCTGTTTCTTGTACGAGTCTTTCGTTCAAGTTGCATCCACCGTCAGCGGCACTGACTCGTAACTTGCTTTGAAATTGTTCCGCTACGATAGCCGGAATTCGCGACATGTCTCGCCCAGATCAAAGACCAATAAAGCGGTTGCTTATTGCAAACAGGTTTGACGCCCTATATGCTCTCATTCACGAATTCTATCTAATCCCTACAAGAGGGGAAATAGCCACGCGTATTATTTCTTCAGCTCGCGAACTAGACATAGAAACATACGCCATCTATCTTCCAGGAGATTCGTCTCATGCTATTCATGCAGACCACGCGATTGAACTGCCTTCCGCTTCTGTGTTTATGAACATCGATGCACTGATCGATATCGTCAAAAAACACCAAATCGATGCCGTCCACCCAGGTTATGGCTTTCTTTCGGAATCCCATCACTTCCCCAAGAGGATGTGGGAAGAGGCCAGCGCCATAGTCATAGGCCCTGGCTGGCAAATTCTGGCGGCTACAGGTGACAAATTGAAGGCTAGACAGTTGGCCGAGATATGTAAGTGAGCCGTTATACTATAATGCTAATGTTGATTAATAGAATTTCGTAGGCAGGGTACCCGTGTGCCCGGCGTTACAAACACCGACCAGCAGTCCCGATCAAGTTCGTCGATTTGCTGCAGAATTCGGTTACCCGATTATGGTGAAGGCCGTTGATGGCGGC
>Ga0247757_10000540_pt1 | contig 30751 bp, 31 predicted proteins | sample UWRJL126311R4_FD_180929 | JGI IMG/M metagenome (GOLD analysis project Ga0247757, IMG submission 180929) | Plant litter microbial communities from Arlington Agricultural Research Station in Wisconsin, United States - UWRJ-L126-311R-4 | ecosystem: Environmental > Terrestrial > Plant litter >... | reverse complement strand
ATCTTATCGCCTTATCTTAAGCGTTCCCTGCATCTTTTCGGTTGTAAAAGCAATTCAAAATAGCAGATCTTATCGTGATTCAATCTTCAGCTTTCTAGAAAAGTCAGCAGAGGATACGTTAACTTTGCACGACTTAAACTCAGGATTCTGTTGAAGGTGGGGTTTCTAAAAGGCCCATGCCGAGCATATAAATTTCTTGTACTATACGACTTTGAACATAATATGGGCAGCCGCACAGCCGTTTCTAAGCAGTGAAGTAAAGTAGGTGTTAGGTAAACAGAGACTGAACTACAGGAAAAGGTTCTGGGAACCAAAATGAACGATAAGAATATTCTGATCACCCATAATAGTTACACTATTTCATGCCTTGACGAACAACGCTCGACCTTCGCCATCAGTTACCAGCTGAGCCTTGACATTCTTCCCAACATTCAGTACCTCTTCTCTCGTGTGATCATCGGATGTTTGCACGTGAATGGAATCATCAACAGAACAAAAAAGAACTGCTAGACTTGAAGACTTCCATCCCCTGTGTGCCACCCGATCAGGACTTTGCCAAATCAGTACAATAAGAAATATGATGGCCAGCCCAACCAATATTGCCGGATAGGCAAACCAATTCCATCTTACGCGAATGCAAGTAGATTGTTTCCATTCGTTTCCGATTACCCACTCAGCTGGCCCGTTCTTCCCATTTGCTCTTATGGCTGCTGTAATAGAATCGGTAAGACCTGCCATAAATTTATCCATAGAATCGAGATCAGCTGTGCCATTCTTCCAAATATTCTTTGCTGCCATGGGCCCGCCGCTAGTTTTTGGTTGAGCGTGAGGAAATTCAAGTGGGGCGAGCACGAATTGTGAGAGCTTCATGTTGTCGAGAGCTTCAGATAATCCGCTTTCGATAGCATGGAATGACGGGACTCCGAAAGTCCATACGCAGTCTTTTTCTATCCATCGTGTCTCAATGGATGAATAGTTCCCTGTAAAGTTTGTAGGATAATCCGGTGCTGCTCCGATATTACTAGTCGCCACTCTGACTAAACCTCCCCTTTCCGTCTTGCTCATAACACATTGCTCCAATTGACCATTTCTCCAAGTCGTGTTCGTCGCGAGAAGATATCCATAAGGAGTAGGGTTTGTGATCAATGATACTGGGCTAAGTTGGTTCTGGCCGATGTATTCGTGGGCGAGGAGAGATTCCTTCAAGACTGAATTTGTCATCGAGACATTGTAGGATCTTACGCACGGTGCCATACTGCAATTGAAAGCACGTGCTGAATCGATTCTCGGTCCTGATTCCGGCGCGAATAAATCTACTTCTCTCAATGGCCCGCTCATTAAAACACTCAAAGACAATGAGGGCAATTGTGAGCCGTAGGAGTCCAGGGAGCTTTGTAGAATAATATACTTTGAACCTGGTGTATTTGATCCACCAATCCAAAGCAATCGTTCCCGTTCTTGCAAAGAAGATCCTTGTATTGTCAAGTTTGTGTAAAGGCGACCTTTCGTGTCTTTCCCTGTCTTGTTTTGTATTTGATCAGAGATGTCTTCACAGGAGTGGCAGTATCCCAAGGTCGAAAATGGGGGAAAGGTACAGTTGCCTGATTCACATCGACTTGCTACCAAAGAAGCTGAGTCTGGTGGTGGGTCGATTATCCCTCTATTGATGGCAACTGACATGGGTCCATCAATATCGTAATCAAATTCATCGAACATGCCTCCAGTCATTTCGTACGTAAAAGCCCGAGAAATTCGAGCTTCCGAAGTTGTGTCTTCAAGGGCGCAGCTCTCGTAATCTAGTATTTGCTGTGTGAATGGATCCGTAATGAATGCAAGAAGGGCGAGGAATGCGGCAAATTTCGCAAGTCGTTTTCGGAAGTTCCTTACCTAGTTAGGTTGGTACACTCTAAGATCTTTTTGCGACTCACCATCTACGCCACATGAATGATGACCGAACCAGGGACCATGGCTTGAGCCATGATTTAGGCTGACTGTCATCTTGGAACTGAAAGAGAAATAGCAATGCGCTCCATGTATCTCGACTTGCTGCGTCAAAATTTTCCAAATCGACCAAGCTTTGTGGGCGATCTCGAAACCACTGCCATTTCAACTGACTGATACCTGGAAGATTAGTCAGTCATACTATTTCCCTCATGAGATGATGTTTGGGCCCGTACCTTCAGTAAGCGGTAGCGAAATGCCTGCTTTGATGAGTGCTACAAAGATCGAAACAAGTGCATTGACTGTAATACTTAGAGGCCACCGTGGAAGTGGTTTGTTCTCGTGCATATAAAGCATCATCGTCATAGCTAATAGTGATTCCACAGCGAGAAAGCAGCTGGAAATCTCAGCTACCCAACCGTAGTACCACATCCGCTTCAAGCATGACCAGAAGGTTGTTGGTTTACGTGAGATTTGAGAGCTGTTGGTAGCAGTAGCTGACGGCGACACAGTGGGTGATGCGGCTGTAACGGTTGAAGTCTGCGGTGGAGCATTCATACTTGCCTCGAACCTTTGGTTAAGGTTGGCACCGGATGGTATCGCATTCTGGAGTACTTGCTGGGATACTACGGTGGCATTGCTTGGTAGAGTGCTCACAGAGTGTGCTGGTCGCACTTCAATTTGGAGCGACGATATGGTCTGTCTAGGACTTTCTGGAGATAGTTCTTGTAGTTCATGATGGTCACTGCACGGTGAAGGTGGACTTTGGCGGCTTGAATTCTGCATAGTGTGGCGGACCTGATGCTTGAGCTGAAAAGCCTTAGAGCATGTAGTGAGCTGGACCTTTTAAATGGAAAACATTTCTGTGGGTCACATTATTTTGTGCTCAGCCTTCTCTATTATTGAGATCTTCAGCCTTGTGGCCCGCTTCGTCCTACATGATCGTCGGAGATCATGGTGTGGTTCGCTCATATTCAAGGCTCACTTCTATTAAGCCCCAAGCACATATTACGGAGTTCCGGTGGGGTCGCTACCAGAAACCTATCCTTTTAAAAGAGCTATGAATCATATTGCTACGCAATAGCTGGAGGGATCAGTTGGGGGCGACACTGAATCATAACACGGAATTATGATTTGTTGGGAAGGCGACCCAATGCTGAAATTGTATGACTTGGATAAGGTCGCATTACTGTTGTGTAGTAACCTGTCCGCCCGGCTGACGGGGCACTCGCTTAAGAGAAAAGCTGGTAGTATTCTCTAAGAATTCCGACGGAACGCTGGCAGCGTTCTCTAGGAATTCTGGTGGAAAGCTGTCGGCGTTCTCTGGTAGTTCTGGTAGAAAGCTGGCAGCTTTCCCTAGGAATCCCGGCAGTAAATTGACAATATTCTTAGGGTTTTCTAGTAGAAAACTATCCGACCTAGGGAACGGGCCGAATATTATAGAGGTAACTTCTAATTACTGTCTATCTTTAAGAATTAGAACCTATAACTATTTATCAAGTATTTATCTTTTTTTTCTACTTTAGAATATCTTCCGATTACAGGTCGCGGATATATAACCTACGAAAACTAATCTAACCTAATATTCCCACCCGATCAATTATCAATACTTCTACTCTACACCCTTCTGTCAGATTCGATAGTTCTAAAAAGGTGGTTTCGATTGAAATGATTGATGATTGTATGCATCTCTGAAAAGGTGGTGAAAAGGATCTCTCTGTCCCCCCCTCTATGCCTGCGCTCTATTAAACCTTATATCCCTTTGCTTCCTTGGGTGGAGAACCGAGGGAAAGCGGCCGGCTTTTCGTTGGAGACCCGAGGGAACGCTGCCAGCTTACCGCCGGATATCCCAGCGAATGCTGCCAGTTTGCCGCCGGAGTTCTCAGGGAACGTGGCTGGCTTACTGCCAGAATTCCTAGGGAACGCGGCCAGCTTTCCTGGGGAATGCTGCCGGGTTGCCTAAGGAGAACCCACGGAATTCAGCGATGGTTCTTGCCTCCGCCACTTCCACTAGTAGTAGTGCCAATCTGACACCTTCATTTATTTCTTATTTGACCAACCATCACTCAACAGTAGACTAAGTATTTTTAATGGTGTTTTCTGATTCAACTAAGGGGTATCATAAAATCAAAACTAAGAACCATGCAAAGCACCCTTTGTAGACGTAACAAAGGTAACTAATAGCACTTCATTCGCAAACTAACAATCGTTGAGGCAACGAATCACGTAGCCTAAGCGAATGTAGCCACAGCGGAGTAGTACGCACAAATCGTAAGACGCCTAATTTCTTTCTTATCCTAACGAAGTCAATTTAATACAATAGCTCCTTTATAAGAGGTAAGGGCGTGGGCGGCTGCCTCTCTAAGAACCATAGTTCTTTTAGAGAGTTGATCCTGCTGCATGCGCCATTCTCTACATAAAAGCCAGCTTCTGTACCGTTATGTCGAATATGCAACATCCAACTCTTCCACATCCAAGGGACATGAGAAGAGAGAACATGGCGTGGATGCGCTACATCTTTCGTAGGGCGAAGATTAGCAGTCCTAGTCTCTACTTAGGATGATAGCGCATCCCTCTATAGACGAGGACAGGATGCCTCACGAAGGTAGAACGCGCCGGGATTAGTTATGTACTTATAGCAATATGAAACATTCACATTGAAAAGCACATATGACCACCCCCCCAGAAAAAAAAAGAACAACAAGAAAATGACTTTTGTCAATGGTTCAAAACCATTACAGCGACGCAGGCAGTATTTTTAATATTAAGTAGAAATACTATGATTCATGATACAGTATACAACGTTATCCCGTCACGCAGAGCAAATGCCTAGACAACTTATCACACTTCTAGCCTAGCTCCCGCTACTCTCGCCTGTTTATACAGCAGCTGTTCTAAATACGAGGTGCCACCAATATCGGCTATGCAGGCGTGGAAGGTCAGCACGGGGACAGGTACCACAAGCTCAATTTGCAGAAGTTTAGCTGCGCACCTCCCCATTTTCTTTGCAAAGAGTTCTCACTATTGTGATTACAGCCATATGCTCGTCGCTTGCTTCTCAGCATGTACTAGGCTAGACCGAAAATGAGCACACAGGAACCGACCCCAGACGATAAACACGTTTATAACGGTCGCTTTAGCCCGCTAGGTTCCCTAACTCATGATTCTTCGCATTCTCCTCCCATCTCCTCGGTGCAGATACCCACGACGCCATTAAACCCTCAAACCACCCAGTTGCTGGGTGTAGACGCCTCCAAGAAGAATCCAGAGAAAGAACCCAGCGTTGAGTCTGTAGCGCAGCTCGATTATAGGCATATCTATTGGGCAACTCCATGCGGACTTGTTGCGTTTCTTCTCTTAGGTGTTGTATCAGCAGTAGCGCACCATCTATTCTATGATTCGCTCGATAAAAGATCCCTGGACAGTTTTTCACAAGAATGGGCAGTCAGAATTGGGACCGGTCTCGCGTTCTTCACAAAAGCATGCCTCGTTGCAAGTGCAGCTATCGCGTATCAACAGCATTATTGGACGCTCTTACGAACGCAAGCCTTGCCTGTTAAGAGCATTGACAAAGTCATGGCGCTTCTTTCAGATCCAACATGTTTTGGCGACCTTGACGTGCTTAGGCGAGCTTGGTCTTGTATAGTGATAGCGCTTGTCATCTGGTGAGCCTAGTGTCGGAGTGTATACACACTGCTAACTAGCATAGGTGTATTCCTCTTTCAGCGATAGTACCTCCTGCCAGTCTAACTGCTAAAGTCTCTCTTTCTACACAAACCAGGATCGAAGATGTACCTATTGTGCGGTGGGATCAGGTCTATGTTCAGGTTCCTTCAGGACGAGGCACTTTCGAAGACGCAAGCCAAGAGTCATATCGTATTGTGTCCGCGGTTACTTACGGTGGAACAATCCTTCCCATGTTGCCATCTCATCAGAATTACAGCTATGCACACAGTTTCCCAGGGCCTCGATTGAGATGTAAAAATGTGGAAGATAAAGATGCCTTCAGCGAGCATGTGAAGACCTACAAGTGGTCTCATCAAAAGACATATTATAACGCGACCATGTCTCTGGGGGATATGACGCTGTGGATCTCCACGTACTCTCGTAATTTCACCTGCCAAACCTGGAACGTTACTTACACAACGACCTTCTCGTTCACCAACGGTGTACAAGATATCCGTGTTAATGAGGTTAACTATGACCATGTGGTTGTGAAAGGCCCAGATGCTTTTGAGGGTGGAACCGTCAATCGAAACTACTCACCCTACAACGATGGCTACCTAGGCTGGATCACGGCACTTGCATCCATACTTACAGGTAGTATCGAGGATATCATGACCGTCGATATGCTGGACGTTACAACAAAGATACTACAGAGCAGTTTAGCTGGTTGTCCCGAGCTTGAAAATGCAAGGGTCAAGGCACAGACATTTAACGCGCACTGTCCAAAGCAAGATCTCGTACAGGCCATCGAATCGCTGAGTGAGAATGTCACGTTGAGTTATTTGGCAAGCATACCGAATGTGTAAGTTTCCCACCGCGTCCTGCTTTAAATCTCATCCATCATTGTACATGAAGTTACTTCTATCACCACTGACCCAAGCCTTAACATTAGCTACAAGAACTTCAGCGCCACCAGGTTCAGATACGATGCAAATACCGGGCAGAATATTGCCGACCCAAAGCCAAACATGACCTACACTTCAGCCGACGTCACCGTTTCCTCGACCGAAATCTTATTCTCGTACAATGCACGCATCCTCCTCCTCTCGTACTTCCTCGCCGTCTTTGTTACTTTTGTTATTTTACTCATCGGCTTTCGCGCGCTATGGATCAATCGTGTGAGCCATAGTAGTTCGTTCTCTAGTATACTATGTACTACACGAAATGCGGAGCTTGATACGCTGGTACAAGGCAGCAATTTGGGCGCGCAACCGCTGGAAAAAGCTTTAGCCAAGCAAAAATTACAGTTTGGAGTCTTACGAACACAGAATGGGAGTCCGGTGGGAGTAGGGCACACTGCGTTTGGTCCGGAAGACTCCATTGTTAGATTAAGGTATAAGAAGCCTTGGGTTTAAGAACTTTACGGGTGGTATACATCTTTAAAGGGTAGGAATAGAAGGGCAAGCAAAATTCGGGGATACAAAACATATCTTAGTAAGATGGAAGATGGATAACAACTGCTGGTTCTAGGTATAGCTCCTGATTTAACCACTGTAGTTAACTTATTAGTGTTTGGTTTACATAAACGCTCCGTTTACAGTGGCGAACAGTAACGATTTTGTATAGTAGAGTTTGTCGCTAGGATCTAGAGAAGCTGTTTCTGCAAGTATCTCGTCGATTGGAGCCATATTGGTGGAGTTCTATGGTGTTGAAGTCTGACACGTTTTCGTCTGCCGAGAGTATAGCAGAGTGCTTTAGATAATGAAACTTCGACTTCTCAATGCCTCTAAACGTAGAGAAAGATAATTTATATAGCTTCCCGATAAATATAAGCAGAAAGTACCCTGGCTAGCTAAAAACAACGTTGAAATCCTTGTGCGTTTGCTCTGACATTTCCGACTATTTGGCTCCAGCTCTTTATTAGTTTCCCCAACTATGATTTAGCTCAAGGCTACACAAATATCATTCCGACCGCAAAGCCTACAAACATCATAAAAGTGCCTGGCATCAAATTGACTGTACCGGATCCGGATGGTTTCGCGTCTAGACGCTCAAGGCAGTATGTGACTGTATATAATGAATCATCGATACCACAGAAAGCCTTGGGAGGTGCATAAGTATAATTCTTTGTGTTGCAAGCCTGTTGATTCTGTGCCATATCATTGAGTGTTTTAGAATCATAGCCGATGATATCAGCAGCGGCCGCCCCAGTACAATTGAACAAATCCGTGATGCTGCCGATGATTGCAGCAGGAATGGACACTATGGGAGGAAGGTTCTCTGCCACCGAAGTCACCGCCCCAATGATTTCTAGAAAAGTGTTAAGATCTGCCTGAATTGTGGAGGTGGCTTACTTACGGGGAAGTATCTCTTCACCGGCATTCGGATTGTTCGTCAGGCTAAGTGCTACGGACACGTTGGACGCGCTGGGCGAGACTTCGAACTCATGGGTGAGGTTACCCCATTTAATTGTTGTATTCGATTCAGCTGACCCGAGCAACCAACCGTGGTTGGTAGGACCGAGGCCTGCGTTGGAAGCAACCGCCAGAACTAGGTCGTCTTCCTTGATGTCGACTGTATTTTCAACGTGTATTTCCTGTATGCTAAACCTAAATCGACCTGCAAGAGCGAGATTGGCAAAGGCCAGGAACCCAAGCAGTTGTTGTAAGTAGTAGGGAAGCATGATGATTCAAGATAGAAGATAAGAATGGATGAGTGGGTTGTAATGGTTTATCAATAAAGTAGACAATCTGAGCTGGGGACTAGGATAAGAGACACACTCGGCTTAAGTATGCGAGAGGAAATTTGCCCCCAAACATACTGCAAGCAGGACGATAATGTGGCTGATGAGGTAGTGATACGGTAACCGCATTTGAACCACACCTCCGTACCTTCGGATCGGCTCTATGTATAATTTGACCAATAGTATACTATTCAATCTCGGCCAGCCAAACTCTTGACTGATGAGATTGAGTGCAAAACCCTCTTGGCTGCCCATTTACACTTTCGCCCCCCCACTTGCTTCGTAAAAGGGACGCCTTATTGCTTGTACTGAGAAGGAAGTTCTGCAATTTGGAATGAAGGCTTGTCCCGCAAGTAGCAATTGGAAGACTGCCTGTAGAATGACAGAACTTCTAGTTAAACTCCTAATCGCTCAGTATAATGATTGATACCATGGAGCGTGATGTTTATGCCTACGCATGCGCTAGGAAGTTTAAGTCCACCACAACTTCTTTTTTGTGAGATATACGAGTCTCAAGCCACTACGAAGGATTTGTCTCAATTCTCCTCTACGGATCTCGTTCCCGCCCTTACACAGGACGCATTCAGTCCAGTTGCCCTTGGCAGATAAGCCAAACTCCCTGTCGACACTAAGTATCCGAGCTTCCACTGCCCGAACGAATGGTTATCAACTGAAGAAAAAACAACTTTTTGTATGCTTAGCTATTATTGAATCCGGCGTTACCTCACATATACGGACCAGGCTGAAACTCCAGCCTGATACATTGGCAGGGTCAACTGCCCAATAAACCTTTTTTAGCGAGACTATCTCGGGCCAGAAATTATTAAAAACCAAATTCAGACATACTGGATTAACTGATGATCTGGCTATTGCCCCTAGACAGTCGATCAGCTGGCCTGCTCTAAGTGCTCCTCACGACCAATATTGAACTGCAGAGAAGTCACGATTTAGTTATAGAACGTGTCAAGCTGCTAATGAAAAACTACGTAAGGATCTTGAAGAGATCAGCTTGAATGTTGATTAGGAGAACCACCAGCCTCGAAATATACTGTTCTTTGCCATTCGTGATGAGGTGCTAGCCTTGCTCGTGGAGAAGCGTGGCCAAGTCACGTACGGCGCCCATATGATGAATAATATTGTAAGTGAACCAAGCTGAGTTGATGTCGCTTTTGAAAGTATAAATGGATAACCCCAGGCTGTGACGGTGAAGTTCGGTGGAGTTGCTAGGTTGGGGGAAGTGGCGACATAGGGCTGAAGTCGGACCAATCAGCTGGATTGGCAGATCCAGGGGTCTGAGCTGGCTTGGGGCCTCGGGCACTCCAAGCAGCTGACAATGCGAACTGCAATTTCTGTCGTTTCGCCTTTCCCGCTTTCCGACCGCTGCAGACTCCGCTCGAAGATGGAATCGAGTCGTCTCTCCTTTGATCGCTCGTCCAGTTGACCCGGTATCGCCCCCCGCGCATCCATCGCGCTAAAAAGCTTGACGCGACGCAAGCATGCAGCTCCCCACAGCGCTCGCGTGCACTCTCCTTGCATTGCTTTCTCCGCCCTCCGCTGCCCAAGTCCTCGTCTCGAACAATGCCTCGCTGCTATGGGGCCCTTACCGCCCGAATCTGTACCTGGGCATCCGTCCGCGGGTGCCAGAAAGCCTGCTCATGGGGTTGATGTGGGGGAAACATGACGAGCACGTCAAAGGTGCAGTTGAGTCGCATTCAGGGTCTCGCACAGATGACTAACCTCCTCCAGATCTCCGCCACGCGTGCGACGCCGCCGACGACATGGCGAGCTACGGCTGGACCGCCTACGATTCCCGACACGGCGGCACGCAGACCATCCAAGATCAAGGCAACGGCCTGAACATCACCACTGAATTTGTGAAGAAATACGAGGGTCCAAATGCGGGGAACTGGGCTTTGCGTGTGAAAGGGAAACCGCGAGCAAACAATCAGGATGGCCTGAAGACTAGAGTCGTGTTCTACGTCGCCATGGAGGGTATGGACAAGTGTCACACCTGTCAGCTCGATGCTTCCGTGTCGAAACATACAAGGAGAGATGACGCAGGAATGCCAAAAGAAGATGCAACGCAAGAGATGGTCAATGTGCACGTCAAGCACCCAAATTTGGGTACGGCAGAAATACGCATCCCACGACCAAAGGACGTGGACACGGTTGTAAAGAGCATTCGCCCTGCCACAGCCATGAATCTTTGGGATGCAAAAACCCTTTTATCAAAAGTTTTTTCCGAGAACGAGGACTCTTTACCGAATGCGCCTGGCCCAGGCAGCTTGCACTTTATACAGTTTACTTTTCAAGACGCATTTGAATTCGATGTTCTATATACCACTCAGAAGGCAATGGTCGCCATGACTTCTTCAGCATTGAGTTCTGAACTCAAAAATACCGTTCATTCCTTTGAGGGCAAATTCTCTTACGTGTTTCGACCCAATGCTCCCTTTGACTCCGGGGACCATCTTAAATTTTCACAGTCTTTATTTTCAAACCTTCAGGGCGGATTGGGTTACTTCTACGGGAATAATAGTGTCGAAAAACCTCATGGCGAAGGCAATATTAAGAAGGGAACGGAAGGACCCTATCCACTTCTTACCCATGTTCCATCGCGCTCGACCTTCCCTCGTGGATTTCTGTGGGATGAAGGATTTCACTTGCTGCCAATTCTCGAGTGGGATGCCGATCTCGCGCTAGAAGTAGTGCACGGCTGGCTATCCCTAATGAATAAAGACGGATGGATCGCAAGAGAACAGATTTTGGGGGCAGAGGCCGAAAGCAAAGTGCCTGCGGAGTTTGTGGTACAAAACCAACTAATTGCTAACCCTCCGACGCTGTTTTGGATCGTGTCGAAATTTGTTGATATGTTGCAAAAGAAGATCAAGTACTACGGCCATGACTCTACCCTGATCAGCAACAAAGAAAAGGGAAAGGCTCTTGTCAAGGAACTATATCCAAAGTTGAAGAAACACTATGAATGGTGGAGAAAAACACAGGCTGCCGACGTTGATATTCATGATTGGCCGAATGTCAATAAAGACGAGGGCTATCGTTGGCGGGGACGCAAACCAGGCACAACGTTTGCTAGTGGTCTGGACGACTATCCACGTGAGGAACCACCGGATGTTACCGAACTACACGTGGATGCCTTAAGCTGGGTTGGTGTCATGGCTGAGACAATGGAAAAGCTGGCGCTCTATACGGAAAATGAAATGGACATCCTCACTTACCGGACACATCTAGGGAACATCCGGCACAACATCGATATGCTCCATTGGTCAGATGAGCACAGGATGCACTGTGACACTCTTGTCCAGCAAGACAAGCACGTATTCACTTGTCCAAAGGGCTACGTCGCTCTCTTTCCCTTCATGCTCGGCTTTCTAGGTCCGGAGCACCCCCATCTCAATGCCACGCTGGACCTTATTCGCAACCCCGACCACCTCTGGACAGATTTTGGTGTCCGCAGCCTTTCACCCGATCACCCTGAATACGGTAAAGGCGATAACTACTGGCGCTCTCCAATCTGGGTTAACATCAACTACATGATCATAGAGCGGCTGCTCTACCTCGCCCAACGGAAGGGTCCTGTACAGCAACGTTGTCGGGAGATCTACAATGAACTTCGCGTCAATGTTATCAATACTGTCTTCAACTCGTGGAAAGACACGGGCTATGCATGGGAGCAGTACGATACTTCCGGAAAAGGACAGCGTACAGCTGGTTTCACCGGATGGACAGCTCTTGTGGTCAAGATCCTCGCTTTTCCTGAGTTGGGTAGTGGTGTTCGGGGCAAGGTGAAACAAGGGCTTGGCTGGGCTGTCAAAGAGGCTGAGCAGCATGAGCGGTGGGGTGGTGCCGCAGTGCTTGTGGCGGTCATGGGAATGCTATTCATTTACGTGACGAGGAGGAAATTCGTGGGTACATTGAGGCGGTGGAGGTCTGGCGTGTAGGTCCGACAAATGGATATCCTGGCGTTTTGTGGGACGACTTGGCTTTGCGCCCGTGGGTGTCTCTTGGTTTCTGGTTACTGCATCAGCGTTTTCTGCATAGCATGGCATTAGATGAGCGGGTATTCGGCTTTTTTTTCTTTACTTCTACATAGTTGTCTTATCATTGCATCTTGGGTCGTATAGAATATATCGGCCGCCTCCGGCTGAGTTTGAGTTTCGACGCGTCGTTCTTAGAAAGCCTAGAAAATATTAAGTCTACTTGGATGTGCTTTCCTCTAATTGCATTGTAAAGAAAGAAGGCACGAGCCCTCATACCCTTGGGTCTTACTTTGTTTTCCAATCATTTTGTTCCTTCAAGAGGGCGGGCTAAGCGAGGGCACTGTTCTAGTTTTACTTTCTCTTCAGGTGAACGTTGCAAAGTCGCTGTAGTTCCATGTTATTCCGTCGACCATTCGCTAGAGGGAAACACTGGCGTGTTACCATGACACCTGTTTTGTGCATATTGTATGCGCATTATGTCACTTCAATTCGAGCGCACTTAAAAATACGCGCTCCGCTTTCTAGAAAGCTGCACTTGACAAACAACCATTATCATCTGGTGGAGACTTCAAGAAGACTCTTGGGTAAGAGGCGCCATAGAAGCCGTTTGAACAGACTCTAATTCCAGTGGATTAAGCTTTCAGGATGATTGACGAGACGCTTTACAATGTCCTCGGCGTCGACAAGGATGCCACGGGCGAAGAGATCGAACATGCACACTACAGTCTCCAAGCGAAATTCAAAAATCGAAACAAGAACAAGAAGCTCACCGCCGAAGAAAGGGAGGTGCTGAAAGCCGAAAAGACAAAAGTCAGCATCGCTTACAAGGTCCTGATCGACGAGCACATGCGGGGTACATACAACGAGAGGTTGAAGCTTAGGGTTAACAGAGGTCCGCGTGTCCTGGGATATGATGCTAATCAAGATGATAACAATGTTGGCACACCTCTAGCTATGGATGTCGATGAGGATGCTGCTGGTTCTGACGCAGATACACAAGTAGCTACGGATGACGGAGCCAAGGCTGCCATGGCTGAAACCGACTCAGAGGATCACAATAGAATCGCCATCATGGATCATCCATGGGGCCTGGGCATCGAGCTCTCCACCCGCTTCAAGATCCAGAACTGGGAGCGCTGCGGCGATAACCCTGATCCAAATAGCATCCGCATCGTGGCCAGGTTGATTGAGAAACGCACCCGCCAGGCCTCAGATAAGAAGGACATCCGCGTCATTGTCAGAAAGACTGATCACACTCGCCGCGTCTCAGGCTTCCAGTCTCTCTACAAGCATCGTATGATGATCCACGGCCCAGAAATCATTCTCATCGTCCGAGTTACGCTCGCCACAAAGCCCTTGTATTGGAACGGCACCACCGAGTTTTCATGGGACTTTGAGACGCCGTACTGCGTGCCGCCGCCAGGTACTACGAACTACGCATCGGCTATGTTCTTCGTGGTTGAGGACTATTACCAGCAGAAACTGAGAACCACATCTGTGCCACGGTACGATGATCCTGTCTGCCCTGAATACTCGCTTGTGCGCGACATCGACCTGTGGCCGAAAGACAAGATTGGAATGTCGGACATGAAGGAGCAGGGCGAGACAGTTGTGCCGTATGAGAAGGGCGTCGAGATGAAGCGGTTCGCTGCGTTTGCCTTCTCGACAGTACCTAAGCCGAGGGTTAGGCAGCCGTGGTGGGGACCGAGGGAGCCGTGGTGGACAAAGTACTGGCCTGAGAGGTATCCACCAGTCCAAAAGAAGTTGAGTAAGCGTTATTTTTGGGGTATTATTCGAGTATTTCCTAAATATACTTTCTAGGGCAAGCGGCGTAAAGGGAGTTGGAATCTGCTCTCTACATGGTTTTCTAAATGATGTGGCATGAGGAATGGAACATGACATGGGTGTTGATTTCAACGCTGCGTCACTAATGGAGGAGTACATGTCGAACGAGCCGTGTCTAGCATCGTGGAAAACCTGAGTTTAGTATGCACAGCTTACACTCCACTGAACCTCTTCTGAGTCATTGTGCGTCCCGCTGTTCCGATTGTTGTGTTATTGATGTAAAACTACATATTGAACCAGCAATGTCTCTCATGAAGACTAATAATATAATTCACTCGAGAATGGCCCAGATAAAAGTTCAAATATGAAAGAAATATGAATAAAAGGCCGCAAAGGCTTCCTAGTTAACTTTCAACCTTCTTGTTTCCGCGAGGGTGATGTCTGACATAAAGTTCGCTTTAACGGTTTGCTTCCCATTTGTTGGACTTTAACCAGACCTTTGTTCACTTAACGGGAAACGTTAGTAGCTTAATTTCCCAAACTACGCGTGCCGCCCACTATAAAATCCCTCGACCCCCAACGACTTGACCTCTTCAGCCCCACTCTCCTCTCGCTCAACAATGTACCCTGCCAAAGGTAAACCACGTACCCTGTACGCAGCACTGGGACTGCTCCCCGATGCGTCGCTGCAGGAGATCAAATCCGCCTACGAGAAAACCTGCGAAGATAATGACTCGGACGCACGTGAAAATCTTCGAGGTTCCGCTCAAGATATGAGTAGGATGATCCGTAGAGAGGCTGATGCTGCGTGGGCCATTCTCTCCGATCCCGTCACTAGGACTAACTACAACACGTCTATCGATATCACTTCACCCTGGAAGGAGGATGAGGATCCTAGTCAACCTTTTGGTAATTGGTACGAAGTCGGTGCCGAAGCCACAAACCTGGGTGGCACCACCGATACCTCTGGTCAAGCAACCGACAATGAGCCGGTTCCAGTTCAAGAAGTCACAAAGGAGGGAAATTCAAATGAGGATAGCAACGACAAGGAAGATCCAGATCAAGAGGGCAATAACGAGGAGGGTTCAGACAGCGAAGTTCACGATGAGAAAGTCTCACCCCCAAAAGCAGCTGATGATAAACCATCTGCCAAGGGTGTGTACCGTTGGGCACAATACAAAGACAACACCAAGGTTTTGGAAGTCATGATTAACACCTGGCGTCTTGAACTGAACATCTCGTCGAACTTTATATTTGATCGAGGTCTGACTGATTTCAGCGATCCGGATGATCCCAGCACAGTGCGCTTCAAGATGAACATCATTCGCACAGATGATCCTCCAAATAAGATGCGCGCACGCCGTGATATTAAGATTGTTGTCAAGGAGAGGCCAGAGCTGATGCGTATTGTCGAATTGCAAAGCCTGTTCGTTGTCAGGTTTGGTGGCAGTATGCAACAAGGGATTCTGACTCTAAGTATCACTGCTATTCCGTGTACTCTTTTTGAGGAAGTCGAGAACTGGAAGGCCAACTTTGACTTTGACCTAGGTAGAGGTGCGGCGTCGGCTTTAGATGGTACCTGCGTCATACTCACCGATGACGAGCCTCCGGATCCCCTAGCGGAAGACGAAAACGCCCCGGCGGTAGTTCTCAAGGAGGACGAGAGAATCCACGCTGACTGTTTCAAGAATTTGGGCGCCGATACGAAGAAGCTAGTTAGATGTGGTGATGCAGAGATGTGGAAAGTAGCGGCTATGGGTGTTGGCGGAAAATACCTTAAGACCGACTACCGTTCTCCAACAGAGTGGTAATGTCGGGCAAGAATGGGCCATAGGCACTAAATGATGCGGATAATATTATCCAGCAACAACTATTGAGATCTTCTACATGGTTCAAAAATCTATTCGAATGTTTGTGATGTATGATAACCCAAGATCTGAGGAAGAATAACCGCAGCATCGCCTAGGAAGACCCAATCGTCGTAGTGAGAGTGTCTGGCGCTCTCAGAATTCATATCCACGTACGCAACACGAGCCCCCTTCGACCGTGCCTTTTCAGGATACCCAGCAGCAGGCCAAACCACGCCCGAGGTCCCAATCACAAGACACAGGTCAATTTGCTCTTTGAAGAGCGCCTCCACTTGGTCTACAACATCTTTGCGAAGCATTTCTCCAAACCAAATAACATCTGGGCGTAGGAGATTGCTCTTGCACTTTGGACAATGCGGCAATTCACTCACTTGGATGCCCGAGCTCAACACTAGTTCGGGACCTGGGACTCGAAGAACCTGTTTGCCAGGCTCTCTCAAAGGGGCTGCATCTGCCGGACTTGGGCTCTTTTCGACGTATTGGTCTCCCAGAATCTTCTTGTTTTTCGCTGCGATACTTTCTAAAAGCAGAGCACTAGCTTTTGGCAGCTTTTCGGCTTTAATACCCGCGCTCGCGGCATTTGCTTTGCCATGTTCCGCACTAAGAGCAGGGCACAGTGGGTCCTCAAAGTTCTTCTCTGTATGCCCGCACCTTCCAGCGCAAACCAGATCGAAGAGGTTACCATGCAGTAACTTCAGCTGTCCCTTTGCATCTGCTTCTCCCATTCCAGCCCGCTGTAGCAAGCCATCTACGTTCTGGCTAAGCATGGCGAATCCTGGCTTCTCTTTTGCCAGCTCTACCAGAGCGTAATGTCCTGGATTCGGCCGGGCTTGCATCGCTGTTCGCCGTCGCTCAGAGTATAGCTGCCACACGAGTCCAGGGTCCCTCCGCCAGCCTGCTGGTGATGCAACGAGTTGTACATCATAATTACGCCATAGACCATCGACACCTCGAAAAGTTGGTAGGCCAGAGGAAGCGGATAGTCCAGCGCCTATGATGGCGACGATGCGAGTGGAATTTTTGAGATGCTCTTGGAATGAAGCAACCGCGGAGGGATCAAGGATGGGAATTGTTGGCCCTGAATTGTTCAGGCTCTCAGCCATGGTGTCTGACTGTTTTTTGTGCTATGACTGTTGATGTGAAATTTGTGGCAGATTCAAGGCAGGCCTATCGCTGGTGGAATGAGAGGATACTGTCTCCTTCTTATACTCCTATCATCCTGTCGTTGTATCGTAGAGCTCAACAGCCAATAGATCAAACTCTTTCATTCTCGCATAGTCGTCGCCAGGCAACAATTTTGATGCCTGAAATGGATCCTTACAAACTTTCTTTGGACAGAACGGATATTTTCTAGTATGAAGCAACGATCGATCCAGAATCAGGCTGTTGCCTAATTTTGCGCAATTAGAGGGCATAAAGCACACCCTGAATTCATCGCGGCCTTCTTCGACTCTGCACCCTTGATTTTGTGTGTTAAGTTTCAACTAGGTTCTGCTCCTCAAATTTCATATCGACATAAAGCCATCTTTAAAAAGTCAAGCTATGGAATTTTGAAGCAGGCATACGGCGAAACAGGTTAGTGACTAATATTAGGACGTTAAGATTTTTAGCCAGAGGAAGGTTGTGAGTGGGATAGCGATATTAAGGTACAGTCCTATGAATCCGAGTCACACTAAGCTCCAAGAAGAATAGTTGAAGGTGCTAACCTCGAGACGAGGCGTAGTTAACTGAGATTTTATGTGCAACCACGATTTCGGAACCCCGCGAATTTTGTAAAATTATAGACGTTAAAAGTTTCAGGCTTTATCGGATTTATGACGATATAGAGGCTATGAAAACAGACATGTGGGGTATACGGAGAAATATGATGACCCTGTATAAGGTTGGCAGGTATTGGTGGGATTCCTGATCCAAGTGTATGGTTTCAAAATGCACGTGTGCATCTCTTCCTAGCGTGAACCACTCCACTCCGTACCAGTTGCTCGGTGAAATACGTTTCGGGGGTTTCTGATGTCTTCTAGGATCCCCTTGGTGCTCTAGGCCAAGGCCTCGAGCTTAAAATTCTAGAAGTTGGCCAAGAAAATTCTTTATCAACTCCTATTAGGAGCTCAAACTTAGATGCTACGATTTGAATAGTAACAAATAACGCTTAAAGAGCATCGTTGGCCCCCGGAAGCGAACCGGTTGTTGAATTTTTGCAAATCCTGTGAATTCAGATCCCCGGGCTATCTTGCGCAAATACTGCGTCCTGCAAATTCTACTTCGTAATGTCTTAGCCCAGGATCACGCAGTCAAATAAACCTTGTCGTTCCACCGAAGCGGTTCAAGGAGGATGGCAACGGGTCCGCGCGTCGGCTGAACGATCGGCATAAAAAGTTGCCGAATTTTCAAAAAAAACTCATCAGATTTGACCGTTCCAGCCTTACGAAAGTCAAGAATGAGATGCTCAAAGCAGTCCCTGATGCCTACCTTTCGAATCATGTATGATGCAGTGCCTTTTGTGATTCTCAGAGCAGTGCCGGGAGGCGCCGACAGCCTTTTCAAGAGATCGACGCAAAGGCTGAAAGCAGTAATTCTAGGCACACTCATGTGACCATCAAGAAAACTCGGTCCGATGCGGCAACCTCAGCCCTCAAGCGTCAGGCCTATTCCACCGACGCCGCACACTAAAATCAACGGATGAGTCGCCATTTCGGGCATCTCCATACCGGCTCGGTACATTCTTACCGCGCAGAGTACCCACATCAATGCAGTGCAGAACATGGAGAAAGCCTGAAGGCCGGGGAAAAAGACACCATGTGGGGTCCCGCATTCTCCTCTTTAGTCCTTAAACGAATCAGAATCCCCGTGGAGGCCTGCCAGAAGACGCATACACGAATCAGTTAAGCAGCTTGACTTAAGATTAAGGCAATGATATGCTGGGTATAAAGAGGAAGCCTGCCGATCGGTGCCCTTCTTTTCGTTGTGTCGTACTTGCGTTTGCTCTTTCGCATTGAGGGGAGAGAAGTCGGTATTCGTTTGTCGTCCAGAAACATCTAAAAGCGGAAGAATACATCATGGATACAGTACGGAATGCATCTGTGACTTCGGCACAGGTTCGCACACAAGCTGCGTACAAGAACCGATGGAGAACGCTCTTCAACAATCCGAAGCTTCTTCTGATCGCATTCTTTGCCTCGTAAGAATTCTTCCATCTCAGTCTTCTACTGATATTGAACCGAACAGCTTCGGAGGCTTTGAGTACGGATATCAGCAGGGTGTCCTCGGCCAATCACTCGTCATGAAGCGCTTCGTCGACAACTTCCCGTCCGTTGTACGATCATCCTCCGCAACTGGCTGGCTTACTTCTGTCCTACAACTCGGCGGTATTCTGGGCTCACTCACGGCTGGTGTATTTGGCGAAGTCTTCTCGCGCAAATACACCATGTTCAGTGCGTGCTGCTGGGTAGTCCTCGGCTCGTATCTTTATGTCGGCGCTGGCCACCACAGGCCATCCCTTTTATACGCCGGGAGGTTCTTCACCGGCCTGGGAGTTGGGACATTTTCTGGAGTTGGTCCCTTGTACAATGCGGAGATCGCAGCACCAGAACTTCGAGGCCTGATTGTCTCGTTCTACCAGTTCGCTACAATTCTAGGCATTATGCTTTCGTTCTGGATTGGATATGGCTCGTAAGTGAATTTTAGTTACATATGTCGCTTTGAAATCTCACGTGCACTAGAAACTACATTGGCGGTATCGGTGAATCCCAGAGCAACCTTGCTTGGCAACTCCCTTCTATCATCCAGGGAATTCCAGCTGCCATACTTGCTCTAGGTATCTGGTGGCTTCCTTTTTCTCCACGTTGGCTTGTGAAAAAAGGGCGTGATGAGGAAGCCTTGCAAACCCTCGCCTATCTACGCAAACTCCCCGTCGACCACGAGCTTATTCAAGTAGAGTACAAGGAGATTAAGGCGGAAGCTCTCTTCGAGCAACGCAACTTTGAGAAGAATTTTCCCAACCTCGCTGCTAAAGAACCTACAAGCGTCTGGACACGTGAGCTCGCTCAGTACTGGCAGATTGTGAGTAAGTGGGATCATTTCAAGAGAGTTTCGACTGCATGGCTAGTCATGTTCTTTCAGCAATGGAGCGGCATCGACGCTATTATATAGTGGGTCCAGATTCCAGATTCACACTCCCTAATGATTGTCCACTAATTGGGGGCAGTTATGCATCGAACATCTTCTTGTCTCTAGGCTTAACCGGCGGAACCCAGGCGCTGCTCGCCACTGGTGTTACCGGCGTGGTTTTCTTCGTCAGCACTCTCCCTGCCATGGCCATTATTGACAAAGTCGGACGGAAGCCTATGTTGATAGTTGGCTCTATCGTTATGTTCTGCTCTATGGTCATTGCTGGGGTCATGGTTGCGAAATTCCGACACGATTGGACCCGGTACTCCACTGAGGGATGGATTATCGTCGCCTTCATTTGGGTTTATATAGCGGCTTTTGGTGCCACTTGGGGTCCAGTGTCGTGGACTTTGATCTCTGAGATCTTCCCGCTGTCCATCCGAGCAAAGGGTGCATCGATTGGCGCATCAAGCAATTGGGTAAATCATGTTCTCAAATGGATTGTCTGGCTTTGCTAATAACGATAGCTCAACAACTTTGCCGTTGCCTTCTATGTCCCGCCCATGCTCGAGGCTTGGGCGTGGGGAACTTATATTTTCTTTGCTGGATTCCTTGCTTGCGGTATTGTGTGGGTCATCTTCGCACTCCCGGAAACTAAAGGAGCCACACTTGAGGAAATGGATCGTGTGTTTGGAAGTCGCACCGGTGCAGAAGATGCAATCATGCTTGCTGAAGCTAGACAAGAAGTTGGCTTAAGCATGGCTTTGGAAGATGATGCAGTTAAGGCTGTACAGCATGGTGAACAAATCCCTGAGAAAGGGCATACACGTTTTGAGCAGGTATAAGAAGCTGAAAGCGTTCACTAAGAATTTGAAAATAAAATGCACCCGTCCGAAAGAGTAACAACACTCAAGGAAGATAGCTGTGTATGATTGCAAAGTAAGGATATCTACACATAAGAAAAGCGAATGACTCCACATGATTCCATACCCACCGCCCGTTTTCCATAAATCCTACCGTAAAACTCCTATTCGTAATTCATTTACGCTGCAGCCTGCTGGGCCAGGAATGTTGTCGCAGCAGCAGGGCATCCCTTCCCTTTTCCATTGAGATTTTGTAAGACCACGACACTAGTCTGAATGCGAGCTTTCTTGCTCGCGCTGGAGTTGTCCGTCGGAAACTTCACGGGTACGCCCTCGGAGTTTCCGGTTGCGACTGCGGATTGCACTTTCTGGATGAAAGCCTGGCGGTTTGGTGGGCATTGGCATGGGATTTTGACGTTGTTATTTCCAATACAGTTTCCCGTACCGTCGGGATTCTGACCTGCTTGGATACCGAATTCAGGCACGAGGGAAGGGTCGAAGGCTCCGTTTTGGGCGCCAGATCCTTGATTGTTTCCGCCCTGATTATTTGCTCCTTGGTTGTTGGCGCCTCCTTGGTTGTTTGCACCCCCCTGGCTGCCTGCGCTTCCTTGATTGTTTGCGCCTTGATTCGCAGCACCTTGGTTGTTTGCACCTTGGTTTGTAGTGCCCTGATTTGTGCCACCTTGTCCGATTCCAACGCCTTGGTTGCCCCCAGCCTGTGTGTTGCCTGGCACAGCAGAAGGCTGGTTAGGAGCCACTGTGGTTGGCGGCTGGGCAGTGCCTGGATCGACCTGTCCAAGAGGCCGTCCCCTGAATCTTCCTCGTCCACCGTCTGGCCTTTGCGGCAGGGCAATGGCAAGGACTCCTAAACTCGACACAAGAAGCATTGAGAAGTGCATGTTGACTGAGTAAGGAACGTGGTGACGAGCCTGCTCGAACGATGATCAAAAAGATACTAAGAATACAAAAAGAGAAAAAGAGTAGTACGCAAATCGGAAAAAACTCAACAAAGCATGATTACCTCGTGGAAGGGCAAATCTCGCCTTCAAATACCCTTCTTACAGCGGATCTTAAATGACCTTAAACGCCTATACTTTCCTTTGTCCTACCCTTCTAGTCGCACCACAGCATGCCCTCAAATCTTGTAGATGTTAAACTGGGTGCCGCGCCAGGCTAATTCTTGGTACGTGCCTCAGCACAGCAGATGAAACGCGAGAGAACCACGTTAGTGCCCGCCTACAACACCCATTTCGAAACGGAGCGCTTGTTGTATGGTGAAGAGCTGGTGGTGATCTCAAACAGAGCGCTAAATCTCAAGTTTCAAAGACGAGTGGGCCTCGCGTGAAGGCATCATAACGGATCCACCCGCCGGATGTGGGGATCTTCCTTATGCGTTTGATAGAGATGAGGTGTTGAAGCTACCAATGTCCGTCAGGTTGATGCGCAAAGCATCTACAATGCGAAACCCATTTCCTCGCAAGGGTAGAGAGCCGTTTTTATAAGAATCCGGACTTCGAGATGAGGCTACGTACAAGATGATTGGTGTTTCATGTTCTGAAGATCGACGTAGTACGTTTGAGAAATATCCAGCCGCTAATCCGAAAATGGAAAGTTGACCTGCTTGTTCCGTGAAAATTGAGAAGAGGTGCCACTACTATTGGATGGTTTCTTGAAAGTTTTGCCGACTTGAGAGGTCCTCTTAATTCCCATTTACCCTTTGGTTATGTCTTGAGAGCTCATCAGTAACAGTTTCAGCATACCCGTGAAAGTCATATACTCCACACGATACGGAACTACTTTGACTCGTCTTTTTGATGAGGGTTACTTCCACATGCGCAAATAAAGGCAAGTTGCATCTATACCATAGTCACATGACTCGTCTTAGCATACATCCCAACTCTGCGTGCTGGCTAGAGCACTACAGCTGCACATCCATTGACGCCACCCATCCATTTACCCCACGCTAACGAAGCTATCGCTGATCAATTCGAATTGCGGTAGTTGGCTTTCAATGTAACGCAAGAAATGGTGACATTTCCGCGGTGTATGCGAGATGGTGCAGTAAATACGAGAGTGAACCGTCAGCTTAGTCAGCTACGTTCCCCTTGCATTGCCCGCGGCCGCACACCCGGCCGCGGCTTCAACCTCGGCTAGGTACATATCATGTCTTATAACTGTGTACTCAATCTTTATTTGGATGCCCTACTACTGTTTTTCTTTCAGTCAGAGCCATGGCTAACCGTCCTGTCATCGAATACTACTTCACCGTGATCTCCTCCTGGTCCTACATTGGCAGTCGACGCATCCGGGCGCTTGCTGAGCAGCACAATGCGCGCATTGTTTACAAACCTGTTGATTTAATGCATGTATTTTCCGTTTCAGGAGGCCTGCCTGTTGGTGAACGCGCCCCTCAGCGCCAGGCGTACCGCCTGCTTGAAATAGAACGCTGGACACGACGGAACAACCTTCCTATGAACAAGCACCCTAAGAACCGACCAAATCCTTCTTTGGCTCACCGGGTACTTCTTGCTGCCATATCTGAGTCCGGCCATGACAGCAGGTCTGTTCACGACTTTGTGCTACGTTGCCAAGACACAGTATGGGTCGACGATGGCGATATCGCTGACCCGGCTACCATTATCGAGAATGCAAACCAATCGGGCCTAGACGGCGTGCGACTACTGGAAAGAGCAGAGAAAGATGAAGACTTATCGAAGCAAGAGCAGGCTTTGACACAAGAGGCAATCGATAAACAGTATTTTGGTGCGCCAACCTATGTGTATCGTGGTGAACCTTTCTGGGGTCAAGATCGTCTGGATATGTTGGATGAGATGATTCGTAGCGACAGAGAGCCAATCTCGTTTCCTTGACGTCTTTTTATTGACGCAGCAAACCTCGCTCACTCTACTCCAAATCTGCTCCATATTTTCTTTGAAAAGAGCAGATTTTTTCTGGCTAGGAATTTACTGCGACTTGTGTGTTTGCTTATACTAGTCAGGGCATAATAATATCTATAGTCCTGCGCGGAATCTCTAGATAATTTTCTGATAATACACGAATTAGACATTGACAGACGATCTTTTCTTATTTGCGGACTGCATTTCCTATAGATAGACTTGGTAATACACGTGGGAAATGCATTGAACCTGCGGGGCCTGCAGTCACATCTTGGCAACCTGACTCCTGGATCTCGGGATGCTGTCTAACACGCTAGCTTCCTATTGTTTGAAAGCGCAGCAAGTCGGGCACTCCCTCTCGGATGATATGCTAAGTATTGTGCAGTTTCGGACTCCACAGCATGAGCATGCTCAAGTCCGGACCAATAAGATTGCGCTTCGCTTGCTGAGTAGGATTATACGAGGCCCCCTACTTTGAAACATCGATCGTAAGGCTCCGATAGCCTCCAGGCTATGCTCTTGCAAGGACATCGGCACTAGTTGTTATCCTTTTACATGCGTCCTGCTTGTGCAACCTTGAATAAAAAAACTGTATTGGCACGCGACAGTCACTATTGCGCATATTCCTCTCGGACTCTTCTATCGTTGACTTTTTGAAAGAATGTCACTCATCTCACTGTCCTTTTCGGGTAATCTCCCTCAGGCCGCAGAGTGCGGAGAGTTGGGAGGATACAAGCAAAGTCCGACTCCGTTTTTCTTAATACGGCACAGTCGCCACTATTACCTGCACTTGATTGACTCGTGTCGCACTTCACTTTCTATGCCGCGCTTCCTTCCAAAGACTTCGCGATAACCTACATGACATGGCGCCTTTGTCTGCTGGTGTCGTTCCCAGAGAGGATCCAGCAAAGCTGGGTGCGGCGTTAGGGATACCTTCATGGATAGATCCAATACCGTTCTTACTCGCTGCACCAGCTATGATGGGCGATTCAGTACCTCCGAATGCAGATAGAACAATGACTTTGGATGGACCGGATCAAGTCTGGTTCCTAGTTGTCGCCATTGGTTGTATCGCTGCTGCCGGGCTCTTCTTGATGATTCGGATCTACACCAAGCTTGCCATTGTGCGATCACTCGAGCTTGCAGACTGTGAGCATATCTTCTGTCTGCTGTGAAATTCAATGCTAACTTTATGCAGATTTCCTTTTCCTAACCTTTGTATGTAGCTTAGCACCCAGAGTGAACTCATACTAACGCTCATCAGCCCCTCATCATCGTCGAGGTTGCTATAGGCTACCAAATGGTGAAATGGGGGTCGGGAGTACACCAATGGCAGGTTACCAATCAACAACTGTTCGAACAATTACATGTAATGTTCCGATTACCAATAGTCCCTGGTTCCGCTGCTGACACAAACAGTGGGCAAATATCGGGCAGCTGGTATACTGTCCGCTCAGTTTCTTTGTGAAGATGGCAATTCTAGTCCAGTACCTTCGGCTTTTCGCTCCCAGTCGCAGTGTGAACAGGAGTATGTGGTACGGTGCCTGGGCGACTATCATCTCCTGCATCGTCCTATACACCGTCTTACTGTTCTGGACTGCATTTTATTGCCATCCTAGAGAGGCAATCTGGAACAAACTCATACCAGACGCGAAGTGCGCTGACGTCAACGACATTATTCTGGTTCAAGGTGCATTTAATATGGCGTCTGACATTGTCATTCTCCTGCTTCCCACTTCTGGGTTGTGGGCATTGAATGTGCCTCTAGGCCGCAAGATTGCCGTTACAGTGCTGTTCGCTACAGGATTGTTGTATGTCAATCTTTCATGATCGTGAAGCGTTGCTGATTACCCTACAGAGCATGCGTAGCATCGGCCATGCGCATCGTATTCACTGAGAAGATTGCGCCTGTTCTTGCGCAAGCCGATGTATCTCACAACGGTCTGTACATAGGCTTATGGACAGAAGTGGAAGTGACTCTCGGCTTCGTCGTTGCATGCGCACTCTGCCTCCCTAAGCTCATCCAAGCCAAAGGAAAAAGGCTCAAGCAAGCCATGTCGAAAGCCTCGACACCATTCTCCACCCTCCGCAGTACACTAAGCAGTAAATCCTGGAATAACACTCTCAACAGCTTCACAGACCATACGCGCAATGACACTATAAAGAGCACCACTGGCAAGACCACAGGTCACCTCCGCCATGCCTCATTAGAAATGGGGCCCATGCAGCAAAGTCCGCCCAGCATGGGCGAAGAGTTCGAGTTACCGAGAGAGCAGCGTTACACACACTTAGGCCCTCCATCATCTAGTAGCAGCATGTATTCACAGAGCGCAGGACCGTACTCGCAGAGCCAGACACCAATTACCGGACTAAGCAGGCATAACAGCACAAAGCAAGTTCCAGGCCCAATAAACGTACCCTTAGCGTCCAGCAGTAGCATAAACGATAGCGTATTGTCGCCCACGCAGCGGCAAGCTCGTGAAGAAATACAGACGCTGCAACAGCACAGGTTTGATGAGACGAATTCAGGTATGGAGAATCTGGCACAGAGGAGAAAGAGTATACAATCTCGTCATTTTTATGAGCAATGAACCAGTACTTTTGTTCCTTTTGGCGCTGCGTTTTTACCTATATGTATGGGAAGGCATTGGGCAAATGCGAATGGTGAACCGGTGGATGATGTCTCTCATTTTCGTTCATTTCTTCGATACCCAAGCATGTATAAGAATATCCGAATTTATCAAATATACCGTTATAAGTGGGTATGTGCACACCCACAGATTTTACTTGCTACAGTTTGTATCACTCATAGGTTCTTCGCATTTACTACTACGGCGACAAGCTCGAAAATTATTAAAGTCTATTCAATTCATGGTGCTGTTACATGGATATCGGTGTATCTCTTCCAAGGCGTGTGCCGGTGCGGGTCGGTTGTCTTCCCTGCCAGAGCTTACAAGGATCACGCTAATACTGGGCGTTTTCGCCGGGCGGAAGCGCAGACCTCCTGGCGCGTAACGCCGTTGACACGTCGGTTCGCATCCGTACTGGTAGCTTGTTCCATGGAATAGTATTGCAAGTACCCTATTGGCAGAAAGGATGATGGTCAAGAAAAGTAACAAATCTAGCCAGTTTTCAAAGTCTGCGCTAACAGGGATGCGCATATGGCGGTGTGCAGTAGTGTGCTTATATCTCAGCGTGCTGCGCTTACCTGGTAATACCAACAAGTCTCTTCGCATCACCTACAACCTCTCGAAGCTAATCATTGCGCATATCATATACGAGTGGCTGAATAAATTCATGCTGTGAACTCTGCAGTAGTGACCTCAATGTCTCGACGGCTAGGCTTCCTCGATCTACCAAAGAAGATACGACAACTCGTCTACCAGTACGCTGGACTCTCAGGCAAGGCTGTCCAACTAAACTGGCAAAAGAACGCCATCGTTGCTATCACTCCAGATTACGGAGATGAAATAGTGGAATCACGGTGTTGGCACGATGCCAACTTTAGTATCGTCCGTCGAGAGGACTATCATACTCTGGAGCAATACTGGGAGTATGATGATACGTCCAGAGTTACGGTATTCTCGAGTTCTTACTGTGAAAAAGAAGAGTGCTTCGCGTGGTCCAGTTGTTTTGCTTTGCTCCTAGCATGCAAGACTACGTTCCTTGAGACACGCCAGATGATCTACGGAGAAAACAGATTCATGCTAGATCGAAGCGCTCCTAAAGGATTTCGTCCTTTCTTCTGTCTTGGTTCCTATGCCATACAGGCTCTGACGCATTTGACGATTCGCCTCGATGGAGAGCCTTCGGACAGGATTGACATGTCCCTCCATTGGGCGAGAACATCGAAACTATTTCCCATGAAACATTACAGTCGATACGGTAAACAGGCTTACAAACAATGGATGGATCTTGTCACGCGCCTTCGCGAGTGTCGTATCGCCCCTGGACGCCTTAATCTATTTCTTGTCACCTCGGTTCCGGATATCAGAGAGGCTAAGCTAGTTCTCCAACCTCTGGAGTCACTTCCATCTCTTAAAAGCTGCGGAATATGGCTTAACGAAAAGCCGATTCCGGAGTTACAAGCCTTGCTAGAGGAGACGGTTAAAAGGCTAATCTCTCCCAAAGAGGGAGTAGACGAGCAAGAGGAAAAAACGCCGCCGTTTCGCTACCTGGATCTTCCTCAAGAAATTCGTTTGCGCATTCTCAGTTTTAGCGATCTCTGCTCTTCCGCTGCTCTTGAATGGAAGCTTCCAACTTCTTCTCGTAAACCAACCCAGATCCCCGACTGTGACTGTTATGATGATCTTGGCTATATTGATGAAGGAATGCATTATCATGATTGCAAGCGGGTCTATAAAGAGATTACTCACGATACAGAGAATGGATTAGAATATGAACTCAACCCCATCACGCATTGTTGCAGCTGTATCGTCCAGCGTTGGCCGGTGGCAGGGCAAGAATGCAAGCTAAAAAACGACCCTTACATGTGTATCTTCCGTTGCCCATATCACTCGTCCTACACAGCGCCTAAGACGTCTTGGAAATATTATTGCCACGCTCTTTTTCTAGTCAGTCACCAAGTACGTCAAGATGCCATACCGGTCTTCTTTCAAAAGCGGCAGTTTGTCATAACACCTATTAATGTTCTCCCTCTTCGTTTTATCAAGTATCAACCCACCGCATCCCATCTCTGGGATCCATACCCTCTAACACGTACGGAGCTGTCACTATTCTTGGCCGCCATGTCTAGTACGGCATTGTACCACATTCGGTATCTCGAGTGGCTCCTGCCAGCTCGTGAAAACTACTTGAAACTGCAAAAAGGGGCATACTTCGACTATCTCGATACTATTGAATTGATGGCACAAGCGATGACATTGACCAACCTGACCCTTGTAGTAAACATACGAGCCACACGGATACGCGAACGAGAACTTGAAGGCTGCGATTGTATTTTTAATTGGCCTGTTCGAGACCACTCTGATGATGCATTCTACAAAACGATCCTGGGCCCATTGGGCCGATTAGGAGAGGCCGGATTGAAGGATTGTTGGATTTATTTGCGACTGATCCGAACCGTGAAAAATGACGGGTGTTACAAATACAATCGGGATGCGGCTGAAATAGCGTGGGAAAAGAAAATAATGGGAAACAGGGAGTATGATGCGCTTTCAAGAGGGAAGCCTTGGATGGAAAGAGTTGGAAAGCTGGTGGGGTGGCATTTTCAAGATTTTTAGGATGTATCTGGTTATCACATATATTAACTAGTTACATCGACGATGGCAACGGGCAGTGAGCTTCGTAGACCAATACAATTCTTCTATGTTGTTGCATTCCTATACAAGAATTAATCGCCACTAAGTACCAAGCTTCGCAGCAAGGAACTATCTTCCTCTTTCCATCTTCACATCGGTCTAGTGATTGTGCTGCAGCTGTTCCCTCAACATATTTACATTTCTCGTACGGACACCCGCCATATATTGTTGCTGTTCGATACTCATGGACTTGGCTTGGGGTTTGTCGTGCCCACCGAATCCCATGACACGATGCATCCCGTAGGCCGCAGCGATGACAAAACCCGCGCCTAGCATAACTAGCAATACAATAGCCGTCTTTGAGATCAAGTAGCCGTCATCGTCGTCACGCTTTAGAAACATCGCCATGTTCGCTGGATTTATGTAGAAAGCCGAGGTAGGATTGGGCGTGTCCGAATGAATTATAGTGGAGTCGATGCGGTAGACGAAAGCCCTCCTTCAAGGAAAGCAGATCTTGAATTCTGTTCAGTCATCCACGGCCCATAATGCCTGAATGTAATGGGAACCAACCTTTTTTTCAAGCTCTATGTGCAAGTCGCTCAGTTGATATCGTTGAGATATGCACTTGGGTACCGCACTTGGTCCATAGAGTTACGCAGTGAATGATGAACAAGTTTGGACACGACCGTGTAAGTACCAAATCAGTTATACAAAAAGATAGAGTAAAGAAGTTTTCCAATCCTGTACCCTCAACACGTTTGCTTATAAAAGACTTTTATAGTGTCCAATTTTAGTTCTCCAGTCACTTGGCAAAGTCATCGAACGAACATAATTGACTCCTTCGTATAAATCACATGTTCAAGATGGTAATGAGGCGTTCAATTTGAATTCCGGCCTGGGCGTAATTGGCTCCCTCGTATAAATCACGTGTGGGGGTGATAGGGCGTCTAACTAATTTGAATTTTGGCCTGGGCAACGTAAGCGGAAACCTAAGTATGACTAGTGAAGGTACTCCGATGGTACCATCCTCTCAGAGCTGGTCCCAAAACCTTCATGATTCTATTCGATTGGGAAGCCCGTCAACTGCACGACTTAAGTACTTCGTATAGGCCCATTCATCCTATGTACCTAGAATGCCTGATCCGCAAGACGGAAAGGGGCCACTACTTTGAGAAGGTAGTTGCACGTTCGCTTGTCATGTACGATACTAATCTACTTATACCAAAAGTATCTTATCTTTAAACGGAGAGAGGATCGCGAAGCTGCGTTAGTTATGACTATGTTCAAGATGTTCTCCTCACTTCTTCCTATCCCACCGGCACAAGGCTGTAACGCAGTAACGCAGCAACACTAACCTTGGCGGATAGTTCGACAGGCTAAGTAACTACACTACGCATAATGATCATCCGCTTCAGGAACCGACTCCAAATAGTTATTACATCGGCGCTCATCGACGACGTGACGATTCAACGACGTGCAGCCACCATCACCTCAACGTCAACAGTAGGAACAGGTACAATCAAACCATACGTGCTTTGAAAGTGCATACTTGACGAAAGCTTTTTCTCTTCACATAACATCACGATTACCGGCATCAAATTGCAACTACGCATCACGCTTCC
>Ga0247757_10000538_pt1 | contig 30803 bp, 27 predicted proteins | sample UWRJL126311R4_FD_180929 | JGI IMG/M metagenome (GOLD analysis project Ga0247757, IMG submission 180929) | Plant litter microbial communities from Arlington Agricultural Research Station in Wisconsin, United States - UWRJ-L126-311R-4 | ecosystem: Environmental > Terrestrial > Plant litter >... | reverse complement strand
GAGATCATGTACGGCTGGCATCTGCCGGACGCGATCGAGGCGATGGTCGCGGTCGGCCGGTTCGACGACGCCGAGCAGCTCATCGAGGCACTCGAACGCAACGGAGCAGAGCACGACCGGGCGTGGATGTCAGCGGTCGGCGCCCGCTGCCGAGCGGTACTGCTCGCCGCCCGCGGCGATGTCGTACTCGCCGAACAGACGGCCCATCGGGCGATCGCCGAGCACGACCGCCTGACGATGCCGTTCGAGCTGGCCCGGACCCAACTCGTGCTGGGTCAGCTGCAGCGCAGACTCCGCCAGAAACAGTCCGCAGCAAGCACGTTGACCGAGGCGCTGCACACCTTCGAGAACCTGACGACGCCGCTGTGGGCCCACCGGGCGCGAGCAGAACTCGCCCGCACGGTGGTGGTGCCGTCCGATGACCTGACCGCCCTCACCCCCTCCGAGCGGCGCGTGGCGGAGATGGCGGCCACCGGCGCCACGAACAAACACATCGCGGCGGCGATGTTCATCAGCGCCAAGACCGTCGAGCACAACCTGACCCGCATCTACCGCAAGCTGGGCATCAGTTCCCGGGCGGAACTGGGCAGGCGGATGGACCGCCACGCACCCGAGTGAGTCCTGCCGACGCGATCGCCGTCACCACACGACCGCGACGGCGGCCGCGCTGAGCGCCAGTGCGCCCACCGAGAAGAAGAGGGCACGCGGCACCGGGTGGCCGGTCCGGCGCTGGCGCGCGTTGCCCATCCCGAGCACACCACCCAGAACGACCAGGATGGCGAGTTTGACCCCGATCTTCGGGTAATTCGGATGCACACCGGCCGGCCACGGCGCCGCCAGGACGAGACCCGTCAGCAGTGATATCAGCAGCCCGTAGTCCATCAGGCGGGTGGTGGTGAAGCGGCGTGAGACCGCCTCAGCGACCCACGCGCCGAAGGTGACGGCGAAGCCGACCAGGTGAACCAGAACAACTACAGAACGTAGTACTTCCACGCTCTGCAGAGGCTACCCGAACGCGGGCGAACGCCTCAGGGCGTTCCCACCGGCACCTGGTAGCAATTCGTCCCGCCGAAGCCGAGCACGTACACCGTGTCGCAACGGGTGAACATGCCGTCAGGCCCCGGCGGCGAATCGCAGCGTCCACCGCCGTTGCCGGCGACCACCGCGTTACCGCACGGCTGGGCAACGGCCGGTCCCGCGGCCATCAGCCCCGCACCGACCATCGCGCCCACCGCCATCGCGACACCCCAGATTTTCTTCTCCATGACAGGTCCCCCGTCCTGCGCACCGCGTAGCAACGCGGTCCCGCCGGAGGTCCGACCAGATTCGCACCCTTTCGCCGGCGTGGATCGTTCGATTGTGCGCCGCGCCGGCCAGGGTCCGCAGCCGAATTCCGTCACATCTTTCGTCACACCGGTTGCGGCGCGCCGTCCAACGCACGGTCAGCAGTTGATGACACGGGGTAACGTGCACACACACTGTGCCTCACGTCGCGGGGCACCGACTTCTGGGAGGTCGTGTTGGACGCGTCGTGCCTACCCGCCGTGCCAGACACTCGACTGTCCCATGACGCCCGCGCGTTGCAGCGCCTCCTGACCGCCGTGCAGGAGCTGTCGCTGACGCGGAACCTGGCCGAGATCCAGGCCGTCGTCCGCACCGCCGCCCGCGAACTGACCGGCTGCGACGGCGCCACCTTGGTTCTGCGCGACCAGGACTGTTGCTACTACGCGGACGAGGACGCGATCGAACCGCTGTGGAAGGGCAGCCGATTCCCCATCGCCGACTGCATCAGCGGCTGGGCGATGACGCACCGCCAGCCGGCCGTGATCCCGGACATCTACGCCGACGCCCGCGTGCCGCACGCCGCCTATCGGCCGACGTTCGTGAGGAGCCTCGTGATGGTGCCCATCCGCACACTCGACCCGGTGGGCGCCATCGGCAACTACTGGGCGCAGGAGCGGCAGCCCACCGCCCAGGAGATCCTGTTGCTGCAGGCGCTGGCGGACTCCACCTCGGTCGCGATGGAGAACGTGCGGGTGCACACCGAACTGGAGCAGCGGGTGCAGGAGCGCACCGCCGCGCTGCAACAGGCCAACGACGAGATCCACCGCCTGCTGATGACCGACGACCTGACCGGGCTGGCCAACCGCCGGGGTTTTCACGTGCTGGCCGATGACGCCCTGCAGGTCGCGCGGGCGCAGGGCCGCACCTGCGTCCTGGCCTATCTCGACGTCGACGGCCTCAAGCAGGTCAACGACGACGCGGGTCACGCTGCCGGTGACGCACTGATCGTCGATGTCGCCGCGGTTCTGCGCGCCGCGGTCGGGCCTTCCGACATCGTCGCCCGCCTGAGCGGGGACGAGTTCTGCGTTCTGGCCGTCGACGACGATCCGGCGCGGTTGAAGACCGTGCTGTCGACGGCGCTGGAGGAGTCACATGTCAGCGACCGGCCCTACCAACTGTCGGCGAGCATCGGCGTGACGACGGTGCACCCAGGGGGCGTCAGCACTCTCGACGACCTGCTGGCGCGCGCCGACCGGCTGATGTACGACGACAAGAAGGGCAAGCCCGCCCCCGTCCTCGCCTCCTGACCGGTCCGCACGGGCATTGCGCTCCCGCCGCGGACGCAGATACGCTACGCAACGTTGCGTTATCGGGAGAGGAGGCCGGGTGCCGCGCTCGCCGCTCGCCGGCCGTCCCTTCGAAACCTCTGCCGGTGAGATCGCCTCGATGCTGGCCGATGTCAGCGTCCCCACCCTGCTGCTGTCGATGGTGCACCTCACCGGCGACCCGACGTTCATCCGCGAGTTCTCCCAGGCAGGCCTGTTCCTCAACGAGGTGCAGGGCTTCATGAGCGAGGACGACAAGGCTCGGGCACGCGCCGCGGCGCTGCGGGCGATCGTCGATCACCGTGATCGCGGATATCCGCCCCCGCCGACGCTGCCCGCCGAGCTGATCCGAGAAATGCTGGAGTGGGCGGCGTGTGAGCCGGTGGACGACGCGAACCTGCCCCTGGTGCTCGAGGAACTCGACCTCGACGGCTCCGACCCCCGCAGGCCCGACCGATTGAGCACCGACACCGCGTCGACGTTCCGGGTCGTCGTGATCGGCTGCGGGGAGTCGGGCATCCTGGCAGGGGTCCGCCTCAAGCAGGCCGGCATCGCGTTCGAGATCGTCGAGAAGAACGCCGGACCGGGCGGAACCTGGTGGGAGAACTCCTATCCCGGGGCACGCGTCGACGTCGCCAACCACCTCTACTGCTACAGCTTCGAACCGAGCAACCACTGGCAGCACTTCTTCGCCGAACAGCCCGAGCTGGCACGGTATTTCGCCGACGTCGTGGATCGTCACGAGTTGGGTCCGCACATCCGGTTCCGCACCGAGGTGCTCGCCGCCCGCTGGGACGAGCAGAGCCACACCTGGCAGGTCGATGTCCGTACCGCCGAGGGGGCCGAGACACTGACCGCGCATGCGGTGATCTCGGCCGTGGGCCAGCTCAACCGGCCCGCACTCCCCGATCTCCCCGGTCGAGATCTGTTCTCCGGAGCGGCATTTCACTCTGCGCGCCGGGACCATGACGTCGACCTCGCGGGCAAGCGGGTGGCGCTGGTCGGGGCAGGGGCCAGCGGGTTCCAGATCGCCCCGGCGATCGCCGACAGCGTCGCGCATCTGACCGTCTTCCAGCGCACCGCGCAGTGGATGTTCCCGAATCCGCGTTACCACGACCGCGTTCCCGACGGCGTGCGCTGGGCGATGGACCATCTGCCGGGTTACGCGCGGTGGTACCGGTTCCTGCTGCTGTGGCCCAGCGCCGACAAGGGGCTCGACGCCGCCCGCGTCGATCCCGACTACCCGGACCAGCAGCATGCGGTGAGCGAGATCAACGCCATGGCGCGCATGATGTTCACCGACTGGATCAGCACCCAGGTCGGGGATGACGACGACCTGCTCGCCCGGGTGCTGCCCGACTATCCCGCGACCGCCAAACGGACCCTGCAGGACAACGGCAGCTGGCTGGCGACGTTGCGGCGGCCCGACGTCACCTTGATCCGCACGCCGCTGCAGGAGGTGACCGCCGACGGGGTCGTGACCGCCGACGGGGTGTGCCACGGCGCCGATGTCATCGTCTACGCCACCGGTTTTCGGGCCACCGAGCTGCTTCTGCCGATGGCGGTCACCGGCCGCGGCGGCGCCGATCTGCACGACCGGTGGGGCACAAGACCGTTCGCCTACCTCGGCATCACCGTGCCGGAGTTCCCGAACTTCTTCCTGATGTACGGGCCCGGCACCCACCTCGCCCACGGCGGAAGCCTGATCATGCACTCGGAGTTGCAGATGCGCTACATCAACACCTGTCTGGCCCAGCTGCTCACCCGGGGAGCGCGCTCCATGGAGCCGCTACCCGAACCGACAGCCCAGTGGCACCGACGCACCCAGGAGCGCATCACCGCCACGGTGTGGGCGCATCCGGCCGTCGAGCACTCCTACTTCAAGAATCGCGACGGTGAGATCCACACGGTCAGCCCGTGGCGGCTCTGCGAATACCGTGCGGCGCTGCAGGATCCCGACTGGTCGCACTTCCGCATCGACGACGGGCAGCATTGAGATGCGCGCGGTCGTCGTCGACGCCGGGGCCGAAGTACGGGTGGACAACCGCCCCGATCCCGTGTTGCCCGGGACCGACGGGGCGGTGATCCAGGTGACGGCCAGCGCGATCTGCGGATCGGACCTGCACTTCCTGGACGGACACTTCCCGATCACCGAACCCGTCCCCGTCGGCCATGAAGCGGTGGGCGTCATCGCCGAATTAGGCAGTGATGTAAGCGGATTCACGGTCGGCGATCGCGTGCTGGTGTCGTCGGTCGCCGGTTGCGGCCGGTGTCCGGGGTGCCGGACCACCGACCCCGTCCGATGTGTGAGCGGCCCGCAGATCTTCGGTTCGGGGGCACTCGGTGGCGCCCAGGCGGAACTGCTGGCCGTGCCTGCCGCCGAGTTCCAGCTCCTGCGCATCCCCGAAGAGATCGACACCGAGGCCGCGCTGCTGCTCACCGACAACCTCGCAACGGGCTGGGCGGCGGCCACCAGGGCCGACATCCCGGTGGGCGGCACCGTCGCGGTGATCGGTGCCGGTGCCGTCGGCCAGTGCGCGCTGCGCAGTGCGTTGCTCCTCGGCGCCGCAGAGGTGTTCGTCATCGACCCGGTGGCGGGTCGGCGCGACAGCGCGACGCGGGCCGGTGCCGTGGCGCTCGCCGCCCCGGGCGCGACAGCCGTGCTCGACGCCACCAACGGGCTCGGCGCCGACGCGGTGATCGACGCCGTCGGCACCGATTCGTCCCTCGACGACGCACTCGCCTGCGTGCGGGTCGGTGGGACGGTATCGGTGGTGGGCGTGCATGATCTTCAGCCGTATCCGTTGCCGGCGCTGGTGTGTCTGCTGCGCAGCCTGACGATTCGGTTGACCACCGCACCCGTGCAACAGACGTGGCCTGCTCTGCTTCCTCTGCTGCGGGCAGGCCGGCTCGACGTCAGTGGGATCTTCACCGCCACAATGCCTTTGGACGATGCTCCGGCGGCCTATGCCGCGGCGATGTCCCGGTCCGACGGGCAGGTGAAGATCCGGCTCACCCCGTGACCGGGCCGTGGTCGAGGCCCAGCGCCTGACCCGCCGCGGTGGCCACCTCCCCGGCCAGCCGCGAGATGGGCGGACCCCACGGCGCGTGCACGACATTGGCCAGGACCACCACGTACGTGTCCGACGCCGGGTCGATCCACAGCGACGTGCCGGTGAAGCCGGTATGGCCGAAGCTGCCGACCGGGAAGACCGTGCCGCGCGGCACGCTGTAACCGGTGTCGATGTCCCAGCCCAGCCCGCGCAGGTTCTGACCGCGCACTGCCGGATAGTGCGGAACCGCTCGGCGCGCGGGCGAAGGGACTGCGCCCCAGACATTGTCGTGATCGGCTCGTTGGGCGTCGGCGAGCTGACTCGGTGACGCGCCGGGCTGGGCGGGTGCGGTCATGAGACGCACCGTCGCCTGGGAGAGCGGAAAGGTGCTGGCCCGACCGGCGAACCGGTCCAGGAGCGCCTGGGCGAAGAGACCGACGTCGTGCGCGGTCGAGAACACGCCCGCATGCCCGGCGACGCCGCCCATCCGCCGGGACGTCGGGTCGTCGACGGTGCCGCGCAGCAGCTCACCGAAATGGGGGTTGCCTGCCGGGTCCCGCGCGTTCTCCGTGTCATGCCGGGTCGGCGCGATCCGCGCCAGCAGGCGGGGGTTGCGCCATTGCGGGCCGCCCGACGGTAGGTACCGACTCTGCGTCATTCCCAAGGGACCGAACACATGTCGCTGCACATAACCGTCCAGCGTCTCCCCCGTCGTCCGCTCGATCAGCGCACCGAGCAGCAGGTAATTGATGTCGGAGTAGTGGAACCCCGCTCCGGGTGGCGACTCGAGCGGAGCGGTCACCGCGCGCCGGATTCCTTCGGCCGGGTCGGGCCGGGCCAACCCCCACGCGTCGTCCAGATTCACGTCCCCCGGCTCGCCGGAGGTGTGGGTGAGCAGCATCCGCAGGGTGACCCGGGCACGCAGCGGATCACCGGCGGGGTTGAATTCAGGCAGATGGATCTGGATCGGATCGTCGAGCCCGACCAGCCCCTTCTCGTCGAGCTGCATCACCGCCGTCGAGGTCGCGAGCGCCTTGGTCAGGGACGCGACGTCGAACACGGTGTCGGTGGTCATCGGCTCCGCCGCGGTGGGCAGCCCGTCGAGCCCCGGTTCACCGGCGAGCTTGCGCGCGCCGTAGGCCCGGCGGAACACCACCTCACCGCCGTGGCCCACCTGCACCACCGCGCCGGGCAGTCTTCGCGCGGTGACGGCGTCGTCCACGATGGCCGAGACAGCCGGCATCTCACCCACCGCCGGCGGCGGCGGCACGTGGATCAGCGGTGGATGCGCTGGATGCAGGAGATACTGCGGCGCGACGACCTCCGCGCGGGCCTCCACGCTTCGCGGCGCCGGCGCAGCCACCGTGACCACGACGCCCGCCACCACGGCGATCACCCGCAACGCACCGATGACCGGTGGGGAGGGCGAGCGCGAGGACACCCTGTCGAGGGTGCCAAGTCCCTTCCCGGCGGGCAAGGAGCCTGACTACCCTGACGCGGATGACGGGCTCACCCCCACCCGGTCCGATCTCGCGTCCACCCGGTCCGATCTCGCGTCGCGATGTACTGCGGTACGCCGCCGCATCGCCCCTATTGCTCGCGGTGCCGGTGGCCGTCGCTGCGCGGGCGGCCGCCGCCGTGCCACCGCTGATCGACTTCACCGAGCGGTTGGTATCGCCGGAGCAGATCGCGGCCGCAGGCTACGGAGGGGCCCTGGTGTACGTCTCGGAGGTCCGTCCGGGAGCCGACTTCGACTTCAAGCCGGTCACCCGGGAGTACGCCGACCGGATGCGCGCACTGGGCCTGGCGCTGGTCAGCTGCTACCAGTACGGCAAACCGGGCTGGCCGACGCCGTCGGACTACACCCGGGGATACGCCGGCGGTGTGGCGGATGCGCGCACCGCGCTGCGCTACCACGATGCGGCCGGCGGGCCCCCGACCGCGCCGATCTACTTCAGCGTCGACGAGGACATCGATGCCACGACGTGGAAAACCGTTGCCGCCGAATGGTTCCGGGGCATCGGCAGCGTGCTCGGAGCGCAGCGGACCGGGATCTACGGACACGCCGCGGCGTGCGGGTGGGCGATCGCCGACGGGGTCGTGGGGCACTCGACGAGCGAGGGACACCGGTGGGCATGGCAGACGCGGGCGTGGTCGCACGGCGTCCGAGAGCCCGCAGCGGTGCTCTTCCAGAGCGCGGTCAACACCGCCGCGACGCCCGGCCCGCTGATCGATGGAATCCACGTCGACGTCGACGACGTGCTCGCCGCCGACGTCGGGCAGTGGGATCTGCCCCGGTGACGCGCTAGCTGCCGACGAGATGGTCGATGAGCAGGCCGACGCGATCGGACTCGTGTCCCGGGCGCAGCCGATCGGTACGCCCGAGGGTGACCAGACCGTGCAGCGCCGCCCACAGCACCTCGGCGAGGGTGTCGGCGTCCCGCTCCCGGGCAACGGACCGCACCGCCTCGTTCAGCTCGGCGAAGGCATCGATCAGCTCCGCCGGGGTGTCCTCGGCGGCGAAGTTCAGCGTCGTCGCACGGGTGAACATCGCGTCGTAGACGGCGGGATGGGCGTTCGCGAAGTCGAGGTACGCCTGCGCCACCCGGCGCAGGCCGTTGTGCGGCGAGTCCGTATCGCTGCGGGCCGCACGCAGCGCCCGGGCCAGTTCCCCGAAACCGTCGATAGCGACGGCTGCGGCGATGTGCTCCATACCGCTGAAGTGCTTGTACAGCACGGGTTGGCTGTATTCGATCTCGGTCGACAGCCGCCGCGTGGTGACCGCGTCCCAGCCCTCGGCCTCAGCCAGCGTGCGGGCCGTGTCGACGATCAACTGCCGGCGCGACAAGCGCTCTCGCTCGCGACGATCCTCGATGGCCATACCGAACGGTATCACAGCTATGGAATATAGCAATGCTACTCGAACATCTGCGGTTACCGTGACCCGGTGATCGAACGGACCACCCTGGACCTGACCACCGCGCTGCGGATGATCGCCGCCGCGCATGCCGAAGCGCACCGGCGGTCCATCGCGGTGTCGGTGGCCGTGGTGGACGACGGCGGGCACCTCATCGCGTTCGGCCGGATGGACGGTGCCGAGATCGCCGGCCCAGTGCTGGCGGTCGACAAGGCCTACACCGCGGTCGCGCATCGCATCGCCACATCCGAACTGGCCGCGCTGGCGGCTCCCGGCGGCGAACTGTTCGGGCTGCAGGCCAACGGCGGCGGACGGTACGTCATCTTCGGCGGCGGTGTTCCGGTCTTCGTCGACGGCGTCGTGGTCGGCGGCGTGGGTGTCAGCGGGGCGAGCGCCGCGGACGACGAGGCGTGCGCGATGGCGGCCATCGGCGGGTGACGGACCCCGTCCGGTAGCTGTCCGCCATCGGGTCGCTCGCGCTGCCCGAGACCGACGGCGCGACTACGCTTCCCGTTCGGCGATCGTGTGGCGAGTTCAGAGGAGGGCCGTGTCCTACCGGCAGGTGCTGGCCACTCCCGGCGTCCGACCGTGGGCCATCGTCACCCTCGGCACCCGCCTGACCGTGGCGACCGTCCCGCTCGGCGGCGTTCTGTTGGCCGCGGGCGTGCTCGACAGTTTCGCCATCGGCGGCCTGCTCGCGGGTGGTTACGCCGCGGGCGAGACGCTCCTGGCGCCGGTGATGGGACGCCGTGCCCAGCGCGGCAGGCTGCGTCGCGAGCTGACGCTGGCGATCACCGCCGAAGCCGCCCTGATCCTCGCCACGCTGGCCGTGCTCGCTGTCGACCGACGATGGTGGCCCGTCGCGGTCGCGACCATGGCCGCCGCGGGCGGCGCCGCCTCGGGCCTGCCCGGGGCGCTGCGCAGCTACATCGCCGGATCCGTGGATCGCGCCGCCCGAGATCGCGCGCTCAGCGTCGACAACATCATCAACCAGGTGAACTGGCTGGTCGGGCCGGCGCTGGCCGCCGTCGGGTCGGCCGTCATCAGCCCGTGGGCGCCGCTGACCATCGTGGTGTCCGCCCTGGTGTGCACCCTGCCCGCGGTGGCGCGCCTGCCGACGCGCGCAGTCGATTCGGATCCCGGACCGCGGGAGACGCTCCGGACGCCGGCGCTGCTGCGCAGGATCATCCTGCCGATCGTCGCGTCGGCACTCATCATGGCCTCGATGGCCACCCTCGACGTCCTCATCCCGGCGCGGGTGGCCGCCGACGGCGTGCCACCGGTTCTCAGCGGGCTGGCCCTCGGCGGTCTCGCGGCGGCGGCCATGGTCGCCAGCGCGCTGTACGGCGCCCGCCGCTGGCCCGGCAGTCCGACCCGGCACGCCCAGGTGGGGCTCCTCGCGATCGCCGTGCTGGTGTGGGCCATCGGCATCAGCGGCCCCGCCTGGCTGGCCCTGTCCCTGTGTGTCGCGGTGGGTTTCGCCGAAGCCCCAGCCCTGCTGGGACGCAACATCGCACTCACCGAGCAGATACCAGAAGATCAATGGACGGTGGGGTTTTCCCTGCTGTACTCGGCGGCGGGCCTGGGCTACACCGCGGGCGCCACGATCGCCGGGCAGGTCTTCGAACACGTCGGCGTCGGCGCCGCGTTCGAGGTGATCGGCGTGATGGTCGTCGCTCTCGGAACGCTCACCATGATGATCGAAGGGATCGTGAACCGGCGGCGCACGCGACAGACGCTCGGCGGCTGAGGCCCGTCAGACGATCGAGAAGTCGAAGCGCATCGCGTTGTGATAGAAGTCGCCGGGATGCAGTGCTGCGCTGGGGAAATGCGGGTGATTCACGGCCTCGGGGAAAGCCTGTGTCTCCAGGGTGAATCCCGCGAAGGCGGGGTACGTCCCCGCCGGCGCCTTGGCGGACACGCCCTCGAGGTAACCGCCGACGTAGAGCTGCACACCGGGTTGATTGGTCGACAGCGTCATCCGCCTACCGCTGGCCGGGTCGGTGGCCACCACGACGGGCCGCATGCCGCTTCCGTCGAGGACCCAGTTGTGGTCGTAACCCACCACATCACCGGTGGCGCGGCCTGCGCCCGCATTGTCGACCGCGGCGATCTTCTCGCCGATGGGGGTCGGTGTCCGGAAGTCGAAGGGGGTGCCCTCGACGGCGGCCACCTCGCCGGTGGGCAGCAGTTCGGCGTCGACCGGGAGGTATTGAGCGGCATGGACTTCCAGCACATGGTCCAGCACGGTGCCTGCGGCGTGTCCGCCGAGGTTGAAGTAGGAGTGGTGGACGATGTTGGCGACCGTCGGCGCGTCCGTGGTGGCCGTGATGTCGATGAGCAGCGCGGCGTCCTCCAGGCGGTAGCGCACACTCGTGGTGAGCGTTCCGGGATAACCCTCCTCACCGTCGGGCGAGACCCGCCAGAAGGTGACCTCCGACTCCGACGGCCGTTCGACAGCCCAGATCTTGCGGTCGAATCCGCGCTGCCCGCCGTGCAGATGGTTGGCGCCCTCGTTGACCGACAACTGTACCGGCGTGCCGTCGATGGTCAGACGGCCGGCACGGATTCGGTTGGCGAACCGCCCCGCCGTGGATCCCATGTAGGTGTGGTCTGAGGCCATCTCTTCGAATGTGCTGCGCTGCAACACGATATCGGCTGTGGATCCGTCTGGCCCCGGCACGTGCAGCTCGAGCAGCCGGGCGCCGAGATCGGTGACCACGGCGCGGTAGGCGCCGTGGGTGAGGGTGATCATCTGGACTTCGAACCCGTCGACGGTGCTCGTCTCGATCATGGGTGGGTCTCCCCTGGGGTCGTCGTCGAGCACCTGTTCAGCACGAGCGACATTCTAGGCAGCAGCCGTCCCGGGATCAGATTGCTGGGTGTGCTTCCACTGCGTCGCGCGCCGAACCGCTCGTAGAACGATTCCGCGCCCGGGTCTGCGTCGAGCACCAGTTCGGTGAAGCCGTGCTGTTCGGCAGCGTGCAACGTATGCGTCATCAGCAGGCGTCCGCATCCGGTCCCGATCACCGGCAGGTCGACGAAGAATCCGGTCAGCTCGCCGATCGGCGGTTGACCTTCGACGACGCTCACGGCCAGCAGCGTTGGACCGTCGACGACGACCCACGACGTGCCCGATGCACACACCGCAGGCGGGTAGGTCAATTCGGCACGGCAGGCATCGAGGAATGCGTCGCTGTAACCCCAGTAGCTTTTCGAGCGCAGGGCCAGCTCCGAGATCTCGACGTGATCGTCGGCCCGTGCCGTCCGGATCAGCACGGCGGCAGGCTCTCTGCGAGCATCCGCTCATGATAGGACCGTCCGCGTGGAACCCGCTGATCGGTGGTGAATACTCTGGTGCGAAACGGGACAACGGTTAGGTGCCCTCATGCCGAGTCAGCTCAGCGAGGAAGAAACCCTGCTCGTCGGGACCGTGCGGGCGTTCGTCGACCGCGACGTGAAACCCACGGTGCGCGAGGTCGAACACGCCAACGAGTATCCCGAGCAGTGGATCGACCAGATGAAGCAGATCGGTATCTACGGGCTCGCGGTGCCGGAGACCCACGGCGGCAACCCGGTGTCCATGCCCTGCTATGCGCAGGTCACCCAGGAGCTGGCGCGCGGCTGGATGAGCCTGGCGGGCGCGATGGGCGGGCACACCGTGGTGGCCAAGCTGCTCAGCCTGTTCGGCACCGAGGAGCAGAAACAGACGTATCTGCCGAAGATGGCCACCGGGCAGATCCGCGCGACGATGGCGCTGACCGAACCCGGCGGCGGGTCGGACCTGCAGGCGATGACCACCGTGGCCAAAACCGACGGTGACGATCTGGTGATCAACGGCGCCAAGACGTGGATCTCCAACGCGCGGCGCTCGGATCTCGTTGCGCTGCTGTGCAAAACAGACCCCAGCGCGGTGCCCAAGCACAGGGGCATCTCCATCGTGCTGGCCGAGCACGGACCCGGCCTGACGGTGTCACGCGATCTGCCCAAGCTCGGCTACAAGGGCGTGGAGTCCTGTGAGCTGGCGTTCGACGGGTACCGGATCCCCGCCTCGGCGATCCTGGGCACCGAACCGGGCCGGGGTTTCGCGCAGATGATGAAGGGGTTGGAGACCGGCCGCATCCAGGTCGCCGCCCGCGCGCTGGGGGTGGCCACCGCCGCGCTGGAGGATTCGCTGGCCTACGCGCAGGAGCGGGAGAGCTTCGGGGTGCCCATCTGGAAGCACCAGTCGATCGGGAACTACCTCGCCGACATGGCCACCAAGCTCACCGCCGCGCGCCAGCTCACCTGGCACGCCGCCGAGATGTACGACAGCGGGCAGCGCTGCGACATGGAGGCCGGCATGGCCAAGCTCTTCGCCTCCGAGACCGCGATGGAGATCGCGCTCGACGCGGTGCGCATTCACGGCGGTTACGGTTACTCCACCGAATACGACGTGGAACGCTACTTCCGCGACGCCCCCCTGATGATCGTCGGCGAAGGAACCAACGAGATCCAGCGCAACGTCATTGCTGCGCAGCTGATCTCACGTGGGGGTCTGTGATCTCGTGCTGCGCGCCGGTATCCGGTCGCAGATCGAGCCGCCGCAACAGTTGGGCGTTCACCGCCACCACGATGGTCGACAGGGACATCAGGATGGCGCCGACCGACATCGGCAGCACGAACCCGATCGGTGCCAGCACCCCCGCCGCGAGGGGCACCGAGATGAGGTTGTACCCGGCACCCCACCACAGGTTCTGCTTCATCTTCCGATAGGTGGCACGGGACAGCTCGATCACCGACAGCACCGAACGCGGATCGGAGCCGGCCAGGATGACTCCCGCGGAAGCGATGGCCACATCGGTGCCCGCTCCGATGGCGATGCCGACGTCAGCCTGCGCCAGGGCGGGGGCGTCGTTGACGCCGTCGCCCACCATCGCGACCTTCCTGCCGCCCCGCTGCAGCCCCGTCACGATGGACGCCTTGTCCTCGGGATGCACACCGGCGAACACCCGGTCGATGCCCAGCTCTGTGGCGACGGTGCGCGCGACGGCTTCGGCGTCACCGGTGATCATCACGATCTCGATGCCCAGGCTGCGCAGCGCAGCGACGGCGTCCCGCGACTCGGGTCGGATGTCGTCGGCGAGCCGGAGCCCACCGACGACGACACCGTCGCGCACGACGTGCAGCACGATCGCGCCCTCGTCGCGCCACCCGGCAGCAGCCCCGATGTCGTGGCCGCGCACCTGTTCGAGCAGGCGAGGACCGCCGACGCGGATCTCGTGGCCGTCGACCGTCGCCGTCACACCGACCGCGGGGGAAGACGAAAAGCCATGAGCGCGTGGCACGTCGACGCCGCGTTCCCGGGCAGCTGTGACGATCGCCCGCGCCAACGGGTGTTCGCTGTCGGTCTCGGCGGCGGCGGCCAGCGCGAGCAGCGTGTCTGCGGTGACGCCACCGGTGGCTTCGACCGCGGTCACCGTCGGCTCTCCCCGCGTGAGCGTGCCGGTCTTGTCGAAGAGCACCGCATCGACGGTGCGCATCCCTTCGAGCGCGAGTCGGTCCTTGATGAGCACACCACCGCGCGCCGCACGTTCGGTGGCGATCGACACGACCAGAGGTATCGCCAATCCCAATGCATGGGGGCACGCGATGACCAGCACCGTGATGGCCCGCACCACGGCGGTATCGGGCTGTCCCCCGATCGTCCACGCGGTCACCGTCACTGCGGCGGCGAGCAAGGCGTACCAGAACAGCCAGCCGGCCGCTCGGTCTGCGAGACGCTGGGCGCGCGAGGACGAATTCTGCGCCTCGGCCACCAAGCGCTGGATGCCTGCCAGGGCGGTGTCGTCGCCGACGGCGACGATCTCGACCCGCAGACCCGAGTCGGTGGCGACCGTGCCCGCCGTGACCGGGTCACCGACGCCGCGGGTCACGGGACGCGACTCACCGGTGATCATCGACTCGTCCATGTCGGCGCGACCGTCGAGGACGCGTCCGTCAGCGGGGACGGTGCCGCCGGGTCGCACCACCACCAGATCACCGACGCGCAGATCGGCGGGCGCCACGGTGACGGTGCGATCGCCGTCGACCTTCTCGGCCTGGTCGGGAAGCAGCGCCGCCAATGAGTCCAGCGCCGAGGTGGTCTGCGCCAGCGAGCGCATCTCGACCCAGTGGCCGAGCAGCATGATCACGATGAGCAGGGCCAGTTCCCACCAGAACTCGAGGTCGTGGTGCAGTAGGCCCAGGCTGGCACCCCAGGAGGCGAGGAACGCCACGGTGATCGCCAGACCGATCAGCAGCATCATTCCCGGCTTGCGGGAACGGATTTCGCTGACCGCGCCGGTGAGGAACGGGCGCCCGCCCACGACGTACATCGCGGTGCCGAGCACCGGCGGTATCCAGCGGACGCCGGGTAGATCGGGAAGGTGGTAGCCGAGCACCGTCGCGAACATCGTCGACAACATGACGACCGGTATCGCGATGACCAGGTTGATCCAGAACAGCGTGCGGAACTGGGCGACATGGTCGCCATGGCCGGCGTGCGCGGACATCCCTGCGTGGCCGTCGGCGTGATGGTGCCCGATACCGCTGTGCGTCGTCACGACACGATGATCGCCAGGATTGGTCGCGCTGTCTCCTGGATGGTCGTCACGGGACCGCCGGCCCGGGGCAAGAAGGCAGGGTCACCTGTACAGGTTACGCTGCACAGATGAAAGTAGGCGCTGTTCCGGAGGCTGCGGTGACCGCCGCGGGCACGTTGCGCGTATTCGTGGGCAGACTTCGACGCCAGATGCAGGATGCCTCGGCGATCGGCGAGCTCACCTCGGGGCAGGCCTCGGCGCTGGCGCGCATTGTGGCCACCGAAGACCCCCTGTCGACCAGCGCGCTGGCCGCCGCCGAACGGGTGCGCCCACAGTCGATGGCCGAGACCGTGGCCATCCTGGAAAAACAGGGCTTGATCCGGCGAAAGCCCGATCCGTCCGATGGCCGGCGCCAGCTGATCTCCCTCACCCCCGAGGGGCGGGCGTACGCGCAGGGCGCCCGCGCATCGAGGCACGAGTGGCTGGCCCAAGCCCTTGCTCACCATCTCAGCGAATCCGAGCTCGCCGTGGTCAACGAGGCGTTGACCCTCCTCGACCGCATCGTCGAGTCATGACGTCCCGCGGACCGGGATCGCCAATATAGACAGGTTTACCTGTTCAGGTTAGACTGTCTATGTGCCAGCCGAGGTCGACGACGGGTTTGATCGCAAGCTGCTCGCGCCCCTCATCTCCGGCGCGATCCTCAATCCGATCAATTCCACGATCATCGCGGTTGCCCTGGTCCCGATCGGTCTGTCGCTGGGCGCACCGGCATCGGCGACAGCGTGGCTGATCTCGTCGCTGTACCTCGCGACCGCTGTCGGGCAACCGGTGGTCGGTCGACTGATCGACATGTACGGCCCGCGCCGGCTGTTCCTCCCCGCCACCGCCCTCGTGGGGTTCGCAGGTGTGCTCGGCGCCGTCGCACCGAACCTCGTCGTGCTGATCGTCGCGCGGGTGATCCTCGGGTTCGGTACGTGCGCCGGCTATCCCGCAGCGATGCGGCTCATCCACGACGAAAACGAGCGCAACGGCCGCGACAGCCCCGCCACAGTGCTGACCATCCTGGCGATTTCGACACAGACCATCGCTGTCATCGGGCCATCGTTGGGCGGGTTGCTGATCGGGTTCGGCGGGTGGCGCACCACCTTCGCCGTCAACGTGCCCATCGCACTCTTCGCGTTCGTCCTCGGAGCGCTTCGCCTGCCCAAGACGCCCAGATCGACTCTTGGGCAGCGCCATACACCGGCCCGCCAGGCAGGTGTGCGTGACCTCGACCTGCTCGGCATGGGCCTCTTCGCCGTCACCTTGGTCGCTCTCCTGTTGTTCCTCATACGGCCACGCGTCGATCATGCGTATCTGGCGGTTGTCACCGTGGCCGCCGGGGCCGCCTTTGCGGTGTGCGAGCTCACCCACAGCCGACCGTTCCTCGACCTCCGGCTTCTGGGCGACAACGTAGCCCTGCTGGTGACCTACGGACGAGCGCTGTTGGCCTACGTCGTTTCCTACAGCTTCATGTACGGCTTCACCCAGTGGCTCGAAGCAGGCCGCGGCCTGTCACCCAGCCAGGCCGGCCTGATCATGCTGCCGGTGTTCGCCACCGGAATCGTGGTCTCCCTGATCAGTGGGCGCAGCGAACAGGTGCGCACCAAACTGGTCGTGGCCGCCGTCGGACAGATCGTCGGTTGCTCGCTGCTGCTGACGCTGCACGCCTCGACGCCGTGGTGGCTACTCATCGCGGTCGCACTGGTTTTCGGAATCCCGCAGGGCCTCAACAGCCTGGCCCTGCAGAACTCGGTCTACCGTCAAGCTCGAGCCGACGACATCGGCGCGTCGGCCGGATTGTTGCGTACCTTCGGCTATCTCGGGGCCATCCTCTCCTCGGCGGCACAGGGCACGTTCTTCCATCCCGCCGCCGACACCCGCGGTCTGCACCACCTCGCCCTGTTGCTCGTCGGTGTCAGCGCGGCGTTTCTGCTCGTCACCGTCTTCGACCGCTCGCTGTCCAGAGACGCGTGACCTGACCCCACACCCGGAAGGACAGAACCCGTGCCTGACACACCCGCACTCGACCCGAAGCGCACAGCACTCCTCACGATGGACTACCAGAACGGAATCGTTGCCCAGCTACCCGGCAGCGACGCGCTGGTCGGGCGCGCCGCCGCCGCCGTACGCAGCGTCCGCGACCGCGGGGGGCGGATCGGCTGGGTTCGCGTGGCGTTCAACAACACTGACCTCGCGGCCATCCCCGAGCACAGCGTCTTCGCGGCGATGGCCACCCGGCAGCGACAGCCCGATCTGCACGCCGACGCACCCGCCACTCAGATCGACTCCCGGCTCGACCCCCGGCTCGGTGACATCACCGTCCGCAAGACTCGCATCGGCGCGTTCTCCACCACCGACCTCCATCAGCAGTTGCGCGCACACGCGATCACCACCGTGGTCCTGGCCGGAATCAGCACCAGCGGCGTCGTCCTGACCACGGTGCGCGAGGCGATCGACCTCGACTACCGGATCATCGTCCTCCGGGATGCCTGCGCCGATCGAGACCCGTACGTCCATGGCTTTCTCACCGAGAATCTCTTTCCCGCCCAGAGCTACGTCACCACCGTCGACGCTCTCTGGGCCTGACATCGCCGGCAAGCCCTCGATTTCACACCGATTCAGCCGTTTTCGTAACCCCTCCTACCAGTGGTTTCTTCGTGCCCTCGGGCGGGGTTTGTGCGACATACCTTGTTGAGATGCTTCTGATTGTGCGCGATGCCCGTTGCCTGGGGAGCCGTGCTCCTACCGTGATCCGAGCAGTTGTTCACGACTCGGCACGGTGAAGGAGACGGTCATGGGGAGTTACCGGGTGTCGATGGACATCGGCGGAACGTTCACTGACATCGTCGCGTACGACGAGGCATCTGGGACCTACGTGGCGACGAAGGCGTCGACCACACCAGGAGACCTCAGTGTCGGGGTGATCGAAGGCCTCGACACGATCGTTGACACGCTTTCTGAGATCAGATTTTTGGTGCACGGCACCACTCAGGGCCTGAACGCGTTTCTCGAACGTCGCGGTGTGCCTGTCCTCCTGCTGGCTACGGCCGGCGTCGAGGACACGTACCACATCGCGCGGGGGCCGCGTCTGGAACTGTACAACGCTCAATATCGCAAACCCACCCCCTTGCTCGACCGCAAGGATGTCATCGGCATCGCTGGTCGGCTTGACGCCCAGGGCAACGAGATTCGGCATCTTGACGAGGCAGCCGTGCGCAAGGCCGCGCGCAGGGCGCTCGCGGAGGGTTACGGAGCGATAGCCGTCGCTTTCCTGTTCAGCTACAAGAATCCAGCCCACGAACTGCTCGCCCGTGAGATCTTGCTCGACGAGCTCGGCGAGGACTTCACGGTCTCGCTGTCCCATGAGGCGGCGAAGGAGTGGCGAGAGTACGAGCGGACGTCGTCAGCGGTCATGGAGGCGTACACCGGCCCCGTGGTGCGCAGGTACCTGCTGGATCTCGAGCGGCAGTTGGCCAGGCGAGGTGTCGGCGCGCCCCTGCACATCATGCAGTCCTCCGGCGGGGTACTGACCGCGGAATCTGCCCGCAGGCGGCCCCTGCAGACCCTGCTGTCCGGACCGGTGGGTGGCGCGATGGGTGATGTGTCGTTGGCCGCGGCCACCGCGAGTCCCAACTTGATCGGTGTCGACATGGGCGGCACGTCTTTCGACGTCTCACTGGTGGTCGACGGTGAGCCAGATGTGTCGACGGAAGCTCACCTTCAGGGCCTTCCCATGTTGATGAGCGTCGTCAACATTCACACCGTGGGGGCCGGAGGCGGTTCGGTGGCGTGGTTGGAGGCGGGCGGGCTCCGCGTCGGGCCGCGGTCAGCGGGCGCTCTCCCCGGGCCGGCATGCTATGGACGTGGCGGCAGCGAGCCAACGGTCACCGATGCCAACCTGGTGCTCGGCCGCGTCGACCCAGACTGGTTTGCGGGAGGACAACTCGCACTTGATCGGGCCGCGGCCGTCACCGCGATACGCACAGTGGGCGACCAGCTCGGGCTCGACACTGTCGCAATGGCTGAGGGCATCTGCGATGTTGCGAATTCACAGATGGCACAGGCGATTCGAACGATCACGATCGCTCGGGGAATCGAACCGCGTGACTTCACCCTGGTGGCATTCGGGGGGGCCGGTCCGATGCACGCTGTCTTTCTCGCACGGGAACTCGGAATTGCAGAGATCATCGTGCCCCGGTTCCCGGGGGCTTTCTCGGCTTGGGGAATGCTGCAGACCGACATTCGACGAGACCTGAGCGAACCCTACTTTTTCCTGGATGAGGACGTCGCCGTCGAGCACATGGCAGGTGTCCTGCGGTCCATGGAGGTCGAGGGGATGTCGGCGCTCGTAGCGGAGGGCGTACCGGAGGAACGTCGCCGCACCAGTCCGTCCGTCGACGTCCGGTATCAATCACAGGAATTCTCGCTCAACGTGCCGCTGCGATCCGCAGACGAGCCCGAGTCTGATCACTTTCTCACGACGTTGTCAGAACGGTTCTCGGCCATGTACGCAGACCGCTACGGGCATTCCAATCCCGGTGCGCCCATCGAAATCGTGGCCCTTCGCACGCAAGCCGTCGGCGATCTGGGGCAACCGTCACCCCCCGGTGTTGCGAAAGCTTCAGGATCTGACTTTCGCCATGACATCCGTCCCGTTGTGTTCGATCTCGCCGAGCGGGACACGATCGTCGTCCGCCGCGACGACCTCGGGGCTGGGCACTCCTTTCACGGTCCGGCCATCGTCGTCGAGCAGACCGCGACGACTGTCGTGCCTCCGGGATTCGAGGTCGTCGTCGACGATCTCGGTTCATTGAGAATCCGCAACACAGACGCCCAAGGTAGGTGACCACGCGATGAACACAGCGACGGCAACCACGATCGATCCCGTAGTCGTGGAGATCATTCGGAATGCTTTGACCAGTGCAGCCGAGGACATGAATGCGATCCTGATTCGGTCGGCGTACTCCCCTCTGCTCTACGAGGGTGGGGACTGCGTGGTCGCACTTCTCGACGCCGACCATCGCGTTCTCGGCCAGTCGGCGGGACTCCCGCTGTTTCTGGGCAATCTGGAAACATGCTCGTTGGCGGTGGAACACCTCCACGGGCGTGAGGTGTGGAAGGAAGGCGACGTCTGGATCCTGAACGACTCCTACCTCGGTGGCACGCATCTCAATGACGTCACGATCTTCGCTCCGATCTTCGACGAAGGAGTGATAGCCGGTTTCGCCGCGACGCGCGCTCACTGGATGGACATGGGATCCAAGGACGTCGGTGGGTCCATGAATTCCACGGACATCTTCCAGGAAGGATTCCGCATGGGTCCGGTCAAGCTGATGGACGAAGGTCGCGAAACTTCCATCGTCGATCTGATCCGCACGAACGTGCGTTTCCCCTATCAGACCATCGGTGACATGCACGCCATGATCGCAGCGCTCCGCATGGGCACGACGCGCATGAAGGAGCTGCTCGATCGCTACGGTGCCGACCGAATCAACCGCGCGCGCGATGAGATCTTCCGGCAGACAGAGCACGTGGAACGCCAGATCGTCCGCGACATCCCCGACGGCGTCTACGAGGCCGAAGGCGTCTTGGACAATGACGGCATCGACTTGACCACCCCGATTCCGATCCGACTCAGGATCGAAGTGTCAGGCGATTCGATCGAATTCGACGTGACGGAATCGGCCGACCAAACCAGAGGACCCATCAACTGTGGTGCCGCACAGGCGATATCGGCACTGCGGGTAGGATACAAGCTGCTGATCACACCCCACTCGAACTCCAATGGCGGCTCGTTCCGACCGTTGACGGTGAAAGTGCGTTCCGGCTCGGTCCTCGGCGCCGTGTCACCGGCTCCCTGTCAGTGGTACTTCTCCCATCTGGGGCTGTTGATCGACCTGGTGTCGAAGGCCATGGCTCCGGTGATGCCCGAGCGGGTGGCCAGTGCCAGCCACGGCGATTCGATGATCATCACTGCGGCGGGCTTCGACCCCCGGTTCGAGCGAGACTTCGTGACAATGGAAGCGACACTCGGCGGGTGGGGCGCATGGCAGGGTGCAGACGGGGAGTCGGCAATGATCAACAACGTGAACGGTTCACTGAAGGACTTGCCCATCGAGTTGATGGAAACCCGCTACCCACTACGCATCAACGAGTATTCGATCCGCCCCGACTCCGGCGGACCCGGCAAGTGGCGGGGTGGGAATGGAGTTGTGCGCGAATACGAGTTCCTCGCCGACTGTGTCGTCGGGCTGTGGTTCGAGCGATCCACGACCCCCGCGTGGGGTCTGTTCGGTGGCGCCGACGCCACGGGCCCCGAGGTCGTGTTCAACCCGGGGCGCAGCGATGAGATGCGCGCACTCAAGGCGAACGCTCGACCTGTGAGAGCCGGCGACGTGGTCCGCCTCGCCGTGGGTGGAGGCGGCGGTTTCGGCGACGTCGCTGAGCGCTCCCACCAGGACATCGTCGACGACATCACGAACGGTTTCATCACCGAGGAGTTCGCGATGGCCCGATACGGTTACTCGGGTACAGCGATGGAGCCCCAGCAGGCGCACCGTCCTGACGGAACCCGGTAAGACGCGACACCCTCCGGATAGGACCCGGCGATGCGAGTAGCGATGAGGCTGCGGGGTACGGCCTGCACGACAGTCGTGGTCGATGGGCTCAGAGTCGCCTGTCGGGCGCGTGAGTCCTCGCGGGCCAGTCTGCGAAGCTCGCTCGATGAGGCGCTCGAGCGGCTTCGGCGAGAGTTCGGTCCCGCTGGCATCTCCGATATCACCGTGGACGTGGGGCAGGAACTGGCCGGTGCGAAGCGCAGTTCAGTACTGGTGGTGCGCATTTCCCCTCGGGCGCCCGTGGACGACTCGCATGTCCTCCGCCTTCCACCAGCTGCGGCCCCGTCGGTCACGAGGATCATGTATGTGGCCGGCGGCCACGACATGCGGGGCCGCAGCTTGACATCTCTGGCACTCGAATCATTTCGGGAGCAGTTGTCGACCCTCCCGTCTGAGGACGTAGCGGGGGTCGCCATCACGTCCGTGGGGTCGTTGGTATCGCCGGAACACGAGATGCGGGCGGCAGATGCAGTCCTGTCGTTGCATGGCGACGCACGCGTCTGCGTGTCCAGCGACTTCCCGTCGCGCGCGTTTCGGGACCGTGAAAGCAACGCCATCGTCAACAGCTCCCTGATGCGACACGGGGAGACCGTCGCTGCGTTGCTGCGGGAGGTCGGCGCACGCCACTTCCCTGGCATCCCCCTCTTTTTCGCGAAAGGCGACGGTGGCCGAGAATCGATGGCACGTCTCCCGATGCTGCCGATTTCGGGTCTCGCACCCGAACCGGCAATGCATGTCGTGGGAGGCGCAGCTCTTGCGGGAGTGAGTGACGGGGAAGTCGCCCTGTGCACCGACGACGGAGTCCGTATCGGCCGGGTCAGCGGAGGAATACCAGTCGAGAGAAGTGCGTCGCGGCGGATCGATCACCGTGGAGTCTCCTCCGACACGACGCTCCTGAACCCGCTGTCCGAGAATCATGAGTTGCGCGCGACGGTGCCCCGCGTTGTTGTCGATCTCCGGAGCGCCCGTTCGAAGACCTTGCCGTTGAACCTGGTTCCGACCCTGACTACCGACCACGACACCGCGCTCGTTGGCGCCGCTGTGGCACCGATGACGGCGTGGATCGATCGGATGGTCACCGTGAGTGGGCGCGCCGACTTGGAGCGTGCGCAACGCATCGCCGAGGACGACGCCGAATCCGCCGTCGTACAATTGGGTGCCTCCCCTGCCCAGACGCGCATTGTCCAATCGACCGCATACGCGATGCCGTACGGGGACTCGAACATCATCCGCATCCGCGTTCAGGCGGCGGAAAAACCGTCGGCACTGGATCAGCCATCGTCGGCACGCAACTCAAACGACGATTCGTGATCACCCGTCTGATAGCCGACGACATCCGGCACCTCGGGACCGGGGCGCACTTCCTCGCCTGCACGATCGACCCCATGTCCGTCTTCAGTTACGCCGACATGATCGAGGAGACGATGAAGGAACGTCGCCTCATGCTCGTCGATGCCGCAGACCTGGCACCGGATGACCTCGTCGTCGCGGTCGGCATGGTGTCGCACGGTTTCACGTTCGCGGATATGCCGCCGGCCGGCGACGAATTCGTCGGATGTGTCGAGGCCATCGAAGCCACCATGGGACAACAGGTTCGAGGGATCTATCCCCTGGCCGCCGCGAGCATCAACGGGATGGTGCCCGCTATGGTCGCCCTGCAGATGTCGCTGCCGGTCATCGATGCCGATCCGATGGGACGGGTCTTTCCGCTCATCAGCCAGACCACACTGAATCTGGCGGCCATTCCCATCGGTCCGATCGCACTCATGGGTGTCGCCGGCGATCGCGCCGTTGTCGAGGTGGGTGACGCGCAGCGCGCGGAAACGCTCGTCCGCTCCCTGGTCACGGACCTGGGCGGATGGGCAGCGACAGCAATGTATCCCTGCGCCGCAGCACAACTGAGACAGCACGGAATACCCGGTTCTGTCTCACGCATGATCCGCATCGGCGAGGTTCTCGACTCGGATCGCCCCACACGATGGAAGCATCAGCACATCGCGCGCCTTCTCGGAGCGAAACGGATCACGAATGTACGCGTCGTCGACATCGAAGGGGCGTCTCGTCCGTCCGACGTCGCGGTCTCCGCGCTGCCGTCCAGTATCTCGCTGGTCGACGAAGAATCCGGTCAGGTGGTCAGACTCGAAATCCAGAACGAGATCGTACTGGTCCTGGTGGACGGTGGTACCGCTGCTGCGATACCGGACATCGTGTCCCTGGTGAATACCGACGACGGCACCGTGGTCGACCTCAGCGACATACGCGAAGGCGATGCACTTGACGTCGTGATCTTCGATGCGGCACCCCCGTGGTATCGCGAAGACGGCCTCCGCCTCGCGGGGCCACGCGCCTTCGGAATCCCGCTGGATCACCCGAGGCAGGGCTCGTGACAGGGCATCCACGACACCTCGACATAGCCGGCAGCATGGCACACGGAGCCTTGCGCGAAGCAACCGCGCTATTCCTATCCGAGGGCAATCCGGAGATCAGCAGCGTCGCACTCATCACCCACCTCGACGAGATCCACCGCCTGGCGCCCAACAGCGTGGTCGTCCTGTCCTCAGCGCTTGGATCCGGTGGGTGGCTGGTGTCTGCGGCGCTACGGCGCGCGTGGGAGCGACGCGCGAGCGCGGTCATCGTTTCCGGTAGCGAGTATTCCTCCAGTGCAACGCGACTCGCCGATCGCCTCGACATCACACTGTTCGCCGTAGAGAATGACACCTCCCGCATCGCGCTTGCCCTGGCCACCGAGATCGGGGCCAACTCCTTCGCCGATACCGCGCTTGCGAGACTCGCAACAGCTGCGGCCAGCGCTACCACCTTGACCGATGTCATGCTGGTCGTCTCAGCGGAGCTGGGAGGCGCTGAAGTACTGCTCGAATACGACGGCGTCACACTCCACACGGTCGGCGGCACGAGACGCGGGCCCACCGACACCGTATCCACTGACGTGCTGTCCTCCAGCCTCGGCACTCGCTCCACACTCACGGTAAAACTGCCGGCAGCGCAACAGACCCGCGTCGAGATCGCACGATCATTGCTCACCGTCGCCAGACCGGCCATCGAAGCCGCATGGCTTCAGGGCGACCAGGGCACGGCCTCTCCTGCCGCACTGTTCACCCTCGACGAGGCCCTGGCCGGGCCATGGTCACGATTCACCGACCGTCACCGAGATGTCCTGCGCCATCTCGGATGGCGACCCGGCCAGCACTATGTAGCCGTATCGATTCGCCGCCAGTCGAAAGCGCCTGGGAGCTCGCACCTGACGTCGGTGGTGAGACTCCTGTGGCGAGCGGTCGACCCGCGCGACAAGTGCGCACCCGTCGAAACGGACACCGGTTGGGTGGCGCTTCTGCCAGTCAGGGAGACCGAAGACACCGCGGCGCTCGCGATCCGCATTCGGACTCGGATCGGAGCAGCCCTGCAGGAACTCGGTATGGCGGCTGGGCTCTCCGGTTGGCGAGACGACCCGGACGCGCTGGCGCCACTGATTCACGAAGCCCGTGTGGCAGCCGCTGTCGCCCTGTCGACCAGGGACCGAGCCGTCATCGCATTCCCCGAGCTCGACCTCGCAGCCGCTGCCGAACTCCTCGACCGACCGGAGATACTGCTCGTTGCCGAGCTGGCCCTCCCCCACCTCATGGCACACCCCGACCGTGACACCATCGTCGAGGCAGTCAAGGCGTACCTCGACCACCACGGATCGGTGGCGCTGGCAGCAGAGTCGTTGACCGTGCACCGCAACACCCTCCAAGCTCGACTCGCCAAAGCGCGCGCCGTCGGCATTCCCATCGACGATCCAGACAGGATCCTCGCCGCCCACATCGTGTGCTCCACACTTCATCGGCGCGCGCAGGCAACCTCCGAAAACCCAATTGAGAACGGATGATCCGATGATCGACCCATTCGATGACTTCCACCAGGCATTCACCGCTGCCGTGCACAATCCTGGTGCATTATTGTTCACCGCCTCCGCAATCACTGATGCCGGCAGTACCTTCACTCGCATCTTCTCTTCGCACCCCGACGTCTATCCGATCGGCGGCACGAAATCAGTCAAGGAATACAGTGACCCCCAATGGGTCACTGAAGTGATCGTCAACCAACGTCCATTCCTCGGGCCCGACAAACGTGCTCTCCGCAGATTCTTCGGAGACTCGGCGACCATCGAACGACTCGGTTGCGGCGCAATCGTGAACGTACCCGTGGTGGCCGACGGAAGCACGATAGGAACGATGAATTTCGTTGCAGCCGAGGGGTCCTACGATCAACAGTCGGTAGAAGGCGCCGCCGTCATCGCCCATCGGTCGGTCACCCTCTTCGCAGATCGCTCCGGTGATCGATGACCGCCGGCGCCTGAGGAACCCTCACCACATACCGCACAGGAGGTGACGAACACTGACGAGATGGTCGACTTCCCCGGCAGCGTCCGTCAGCCTCGGGGTCATCCCCACGTGCACTTTCTGGAAGGTGACCGTCCAAGTCCTCAGCAACGTCTCCTACGGACATCTCACCAACGCCCGTCTTCGGCACGAGCGACGACATCCTCGTCCGACCTGTTCAGAGACTCTCCAATACCTTTGGGCAATGGGCATACCGCGGCGTCGCATGCCCGCGTCGTGGCGCTGACTGCCCGCCGCCTACCTCTGCTTGACGTTGAGCCCGCCGTCGACGACCAGGACCTGGCCCGAGACGTACCGTGCCGCATCCGACGCCAGGAACAACACGACGTCGGCGACATCGTCGGGCTCCCCCACCCGGCCCAGTGGCACCGACGACGTGCAGGCGGCCAATCCTTCCTCGCCCAGCGAGTGGGTCTCGTCGAGCGACTGTGCGGTGCGGATGAAGCCAGGTGCCACCGCGTTGGAACGAATTCCGTGCGGCCCGAGTTCGACGGCCAGCGCGCGAGCCAGGCCGATCACCCCCGCCTTGGCCGCCGAGTAGTGCGCGTGCTCACCCCATCCGTAAGTGGACCCGCTGATCGACGAGAGCGCGATGAGCGACCCCCGCCCCCGCCGCATCATCGCCGGCACGGCTTCCCGGAAGACGCGCATCTGCCCGTGCAGGTCGACGTCGAACGTACGGTTCCAATGGACATCGTTCATCTCCGGGAACGGATCCCGCCGCGCGATACCCGCATTGGCGACGACAACGTCGAATCCATCGCCCTCGCAGGCACTCACGACCTGGTAGGCCTCTTCAGAGCTGGTGACGTCGAGACGGTGGAAGACGCTGTTCAGCCCCTCCCTGCGCAAGCCGGCGGCCACCGCCTCACCTTCACATTCGAGTACGTCGGTCACCACGGTTCGGTACCCGGCGCGGGCGAATGCCGAGGCACACGCTGCGCCGATGCCGATGCCGCCGCCGGTGATGAGAACCGATGGCGTATCCGTGGTCTGCGGGTCGGTCACGGCTGTGGTCTGCGGGTCGGTCACGGCCGTGGTCTGCGGGTCGGTCACGATGGCATCAACTCCGGAAAGGCATGGCAAGCGGACGCATCGGGGCCGCCGTCGCGCCGCGGAGCTTGATCCCCGCGCCGATGAAGCAGAACTCGTACAGCCGTTCCTGCGAGAGTGCTTCCATGTCGACGACCTCCATGATGGGAACTCCGGCTTCGGCGAAGAGATAGGTGTGCACCGGAAGCCAGTTGCCGTCCTCGGTGGACGGGATCTGCTCGAAGGACAGGTTGTCGGCGGCTACCAGTGCGGCGCCGGCCTTGGCGAGGTACTCGGCTCCGTCGCGATTGAGACCCGCCTCGTTGGTGATGTAGGCCGCTGAGTCCTCCCAGAGGGTCATCTGGCCGGTGCGCACGAGGACCGCGTCGCCTGGTTGCACCTGCACCCCTTGATGTTTCGCGGCATCATCGAGGTCCTTGCTGGTGATCCCGTAGCTTTGCGGCAACACCTGCACGCCGTGCAGCGACGCGACGTCGAGGAGCACGCCGCGTGTGATGATCGGAGGCTGCTTCTCAGCTCCGGCACACATCCAGTGGCGGGCACCCAGCCATTGGTCGGCGTCGAAATTGTTCCAGATCTTCCGTCCGTAGCCGAAGTGATTCAGTGTGTCGATGTGCGTACCGCAGTGGGTGTACATCGAGACGGCGTCACCGGAATAGCCGACGAGTTCGTTCTCGGCGCCGAAGCCCGTGGAGTCGTCGACAGCGGTGCCGCGCGGCGTGTTCGTCATCCAGATCTGGTACGGCGGTTGACCGGCTGCGGTGAAGGAGGGCATGCCGAGGAAGTAGTCCACGCTCAGGTCGATGGTGTGCCCGGCGTCTGCGCGGGAGACGACGGTGCGAGCCATGTCGGGAGTGATCAGGTTCAGCATGCCGATTTCGTCATCGGGCCCGAAGGGGCTCGTGGTGATCTCACGGAATTTCGCCGCGGCAGCCGCGATCTTGCGTGCCGTGCCGTCGTCTACGAAGTTGACTCCGCACATCGTCCATTCCTTTCGTCAAGAGTCGTTCAGCCCTCTGATGCTTCACTGATGGCGCCGTAGAGGGAAGGTCGGCGGTCGCCGAAGAGCGAGATGGCGAAGTCGTCCTGGGGGATGTGGATGTCCTTCTGCCGCGCCATGGCCGGTTGGATGTCGGCGGTGATCAGACCGTCTTGCCTGTCAATGGAGTTCAAGATGTTGCCGGTGGGGTCGATGATCTGGCTGCGGCCGATGAACTCGGCTCCGTGCTCGTGATCCCCGCGGTTGGCGGCGATGATGAAGACGTGGTTCTCTGCTGCCCGCACCCGGGTGAACAGTTCCGCGACGCGTTCGGCGGGTGCCGGCCAGTTCGTGGGATTGGCGATGATGTCCGCGCCGCCGAGGGCCAGGCAGCGTGCCCATTCGGGGAAGCGGAGGTCGTAGCACACGCTGAGCCCGACCACACCGAGCCTGGTCTCGACGAGCACCGGGCCGTTGTCGCCTGCGGTGACGAATCGGTCCGCTCCGAGGTGGGGAAGGTGAGTCTTGCGGTAGACCCCCCGAGCTCCCTGCGGTCCGACGAGCATGGCGGTGTTGTGCACGACCGGGCCGCACAGTTCCAAGAATCCGAAGACGACGTAGATGCTGAGCGCTGCTGCCGCGTCCGCGATCAGGGCGACCTCGGGCCCGTTGACGGTGACCGCGGCCGACCGGGTGTCGGCGTCGGTGTCGAACACGTAACCGGTCAAACCACATTCGGGTAGGACCACGAGGTCCACGCCCGCAGTACTGGCCTCGGTCAGGATCTCGACGATCCGTCGGGCATTCTTGTCCGGCTCGCCCGGCACGGAGGAGAATTGACCGGCCGCCACCCGCACGGTGCCCTTCGCGGCTGTCATCTCGACTGCTTCCTCTTCCGGTCCCATGCACCGTTGACGACCACCGCTACGACGAGCACGACGCCATAGGCGGCCTGTAGGACGAACGATGACGCCTCGGTCAGGGTGAGGTAGTTCTGTATCAAGAAAAGCAACACCGCCCCGCAGGCGGCTCCCAGGAGCCCGCCGCGGCCGCCGGCCAGGCTCAGCCCACCGAGTGCGACCGCGGCCACCGCGAGCAATGTGTAGGTCGGACCGACGGTGGCATCGGCGCCGCCGAGCACTGCCGTGAGGACCAGGCCGGCGACTCCGGTCATCACACCGGTCAGGGTGTAGGCGATGAATCGGATCGCCGTGACGGGCACACCGGCTGTGTAGGCGGCCCGATCATTGGACCCGACCATGCGCAGGTTCTTCCAGAAGGCGCTTCGGCTGAGCAGCCACCATGCGGCACCGACGGCCGCGATCACCCAGAGCACGTTGGGCACGACACCCTCGATGTCGGTGAACCACGACATCCAGGCCGGCAGGTCACCCACCGGTGACGAAAGCACCTGCGTCGCAATGCCTGCGAACACGAGGTAGGTGGCCAACGTGGCGATGATCGGAGGGATTCGTATGACGGCCACCAACGTGCCGTTGAGGGCCCCGATGACGGCGCCGATGACGAGGGCAGCGAGGATGACGAACCACGCGACCGACATGCGGTGGGCGATCAACCCGGCGGTCAGGATGACGCTGACCAGCCCCGCGCCGGGGCCGACCGAGAGGTCGAGTCCGCCGCCGCCGCTCAGCACGACCGGCGCCTGGGCCATCGCGAGCAGCACGAGCGGTGAGGCGTAGACGAGCACGAGTTTCCAGCCGCTGACGAGGAAGCCATCGGTTTGGCCCAGCGTGAGAGCGACCATCACGACGACGGCGATGAGGGCAGGCCCGAAATACGGGATCTGCCGGACCGCGCGTTCGGACGTGGGATGGGTCGTGGTGGTCACATCGTCGCCCTCTCCGGGAGGCTCGATTCGGGACGCTGCCCGAACATGGCCGACAGGATGTCGTCGTAGGTGAGCCCGTCTGCGTCGAGCACGGTCTCGATGGTGCGGTCGTGGCATACCGCGACCCGGTCACAGACGGTGAGCAGTTCGTCGATCTCGGTCGAGAGCATGACCACGGTCATGCCGTCGTCGGTCAGATCCCGCAGCAGCGTGTAGATCTCGCGCTTGGTCCCGACGTCGACGCCGCGCAGCGGATCGGCGAGCACCAGCAGATCCGGGCCGGCGGCAATCCACCTGCCGACGAGGACCTTCTGCGCGTTGCCGCCACTGAGACCGGTGATCGGGTACCTCTGATCGTCGGGATGCACGGCGAGTCGGCGCATTTCGCGGCCGACCACATCGGTGATGGTCGACGGGCGGAGCACCCCGAGCCGTGACCAGCGACGGTAGGTCGCCATGGCGAGGTTGTCCCGCACATTCAGGGTGCGGAACAGTCCCTCTTCCTGCCGTTTGCCGGGTACGTAGGCGACGCCCGCCGCGACCGCCGCGCGGTACCCCCGGGTGGTCAGCCACTCCCCCGATCGGTGTATCCGGACCTGGCCCGACATGGGGGCCCGAACACCGGCGATGGTTTCGAGAAGCGGGATCCCACCGTGACCGTCGAGTCCGGCCACCCCGAGAATCTCGCCTCGGCGGACCTCCAGGTCGATGGGTCGGG
>Ga0247757_10000537_pt1 | contig 30819 bp, 21 predicted proteins | sample UWRJL126311R4_FD_180929 | JGI IMG/M metagenome (GOLD analysis project Ga0247757, IMG submission 180929) | Plant litter microbial communities from Arlington Agricultural Research Station in Wisconsin, United States - UWRJ-L126-311R-4 | ecosystem: Environmental > Terrestrial > Plant litter >... | reverse complement strand
AATACAATAAAAAAAAAAAAAAAAAAAAAAAAAAGTACCGGTATTAACATCTTTCCAAGCCGGTCTCTAAGAGCTTTCTCGAAGATAAATGTATCATATTCTGCCAAACGATAACATCTCTTCAGCGCAGCACGTACTTGTGTAGTTCCAGTTTCCTATCTTTCCACTCATCGATGGCTTCTCCATGCATATAGCCACGAATGTAAACATCGCCGACATATCTATACTCACCCTTTGAACCTTCAGGACGGATCAGAATTGGCGTAGGACAACCTGGAGGTATCACCACCATGTCACCCGCATTCATAAACCCCGATCCCATGCCCATCAACCCATTACCTGTTAAACAAAAGCTGCGCCCCATCATGTACGCACCGAAGTGCTCCTGAAGGAAGCCACGGCGGTCTTCCCGTTTTATGCCACAGTCATGTTTGAGGTGGCTTAGGAGTTCTTTATCGAGGAGGAGTCGAGGGAGTCGTTCTTGTGCGAGTGAGGCGAATACATGGTAACAAGTGTTTCTCCAAGCTTCGTGATCAGATTCTGGATGCTGGCCTAAAGATAACGTGCGGCAGAACTCTTCTTGTCGTTCAGGATGTTCGCCGTTGATGCAGCTACCCAGCAAGAGAGCTCTCCAGTGTATAAATGCCATGATATAGTCAGCCAGTGTACACAGAGTTCCCACTGCGATACCATGTACTCTGACGGTATCGATATATAGCGCAGATATTTCAAGTCTCTTGTGGTCATCTAAAACCACCGCGTCGGCTTTTGTGTCTCCTGCAGCAGTAAAATCAAAAGATCGACCCAAGGCAGTAGTTTCCGGGTTGTAAGACCAATCCGGTACCCAGCTAGGAAGATTTGAGCCAGTATGAAGAGGGAAATGTATGGCTTCGCAGAGAACATCAAGTCGTTCGGTTGTACATATCAGGTAATCAAATGCCCGGACGTACACTTCCTTGATTGATAGATCATAGTCGGCTGGGAACTCATTGCGAATCTCTTCTTCCAGCAAGCCAAGGATACCGTAAAGTTTGTCCTTGGGATCAGAAGTAAGTTTGCTTCTGCAGCTGCGCAAAACTTCCAGTAGAGCCTCTTCGCCTAGACCTTCGAAGGATTCATCGCTAGGAATGCTACTAGGGCCATGGTACACCAGTACCTGAGAGTAAGTGAATTGAGTGGCTGTGTTTCGTTGCTCACTGTGGATAATTCCTCCAGGGAAGTAGTAATCAATCTGGCTCTTGTATCGCCAGAAAACCTCAGCAGCAGTGCGGAAAACAGTCCATGAGACACTACCAGAACCACAGTATACCATAATATTCTTCCCATTGAAAACCTCCTGAACAACCCAAAGACGATTCCAGTAGTCTCTTTCAAAAAGGGCTACCACGGACGCTAGCTCAGCTTTGCCGGCTTGGGTCGAAATGAGGTGTTTCATATACTCGTTCGTCCCTGGTCTCATCGACACCTCTTTTAGTGAGATCTCTGCTAGAGCCCTCATCGCTGTAATGCTGTCATCCATCTCTGGACCCAGCCAGATGGCGACTGACTTAGCACGCGAGTAAATGTATGTCATTTGCTGAACCTGCTGCATCCTTTCTTCTTTGTTTTGCTGGTCAATACTCAATGCGTCGATCCATACCAGAATAGGCTTCTTCTTACCCCGGAGGGCAAATAGAGCTCCCTGGAGACTGGCTGAAACAGGAACAACTGCTCCTTCTACTTGGATCTTCGCTTTGTCTTCAGCGTCACCCCATGCGTATGAAATGGCTGTGTAGTCAGGAGGTTCATCAAGCGAGCAGTGAACTATCTCACATTTGATTAGTGACATGGTCTTGGGGAGGACCCTGATGAGTCGGAACTCCCCGTCATTTAGAGGCTGATATTGGTAGACGTTTTTACCAAGCAGACCCGAGACTGAAGGAAGGCTTATTCTTGAGCGCGCTCCAACAGACGATGAGGCCTTTCTGGACTCTGATGTTTCTGATCTAGAATCTTCAGGCATAACTGTATCAGGCGGGGATGGAAAGCTACCAGGTACGGCTAGGGGTACTTGGAGATTCTTAGTATCCTGACGACGTGGCTTCTTATCCCGTAGGATCCCATCAAATGTATGCGGAGCCCGAAACTGATGGCCTTCCTGCGTTGATATTATATCAATTTCGGATTTCCTGCGGTTACTGAGTGCGGGGGGTGAATGGGTTCGACCTTTTGTTATCTTCTGCGTGCTACGCTTCTGGTATAAGCGCGGTGGCGAAGGGCGGCGAGGCTGCTGGGCTTCATTGCCAAAGCGGAATCGTGGTGGTGATGGAATATGCTTTCCGTAAAGCTCAGACTTTCGCCTCTCCTTTCTAGACTCTCTAATTTCACGTGATTCTTTTTCCTTCGCTGCTGTTTTAGTTGAGCGATGGCTTCCACTACGAGACAGAGGAGGCGGAGGCGATGGGATCTGTTTGAGTCTGGAGATTTGACGACTAGATCTCTCTTTCGGCTCATCCAGATTAATTTCATAATGCTGTCGATACTCCGTAGCCTCGTTGTCGGAATAGAACCGACGATTTAATCGAGGTCTCCATGGGTCATGTGCGTCATCCGCATCGAGGTGCATGCGCTGGAGAGGGCGGTGAAATGTATCGGGGGCCAAATAGTGGTTGTTGTATTCATCATCGTAGCCATCGTCATAGTATCCTGGGTCAAAAGGGTTTGGCATTGTAGCGGCAGTAGGCTGGTGTTCGGAGCTGCCTAAACGCGGGGCAGAAGACGAGATGGATATGCGGCTGAGCAAGCGACAGCCGTCTCACATCCTACTGGCTCGCTAGCAGAACCCTGCCTCCGCCTCGTATTGAGTACGGACACATTTGTACGAGCAGCTGTTGCATCTTTTGTTGTATTTTAGTTTTCATCACAACACGGCTGAGAGGTTTGGACTGAGGTAGCAATATGTGGTTGCTGGTGGCAACAGGAATATCCTGCAGAGTTCAAGCCCTCTCAAGCCATTTATTCACAGTACTTAGCACTTGCTCCGGCTTCAAGCCACCCTTGTGGGAACTATAGCTAGATTATCTTGAGTTCTTAAGTAGTCAAAACTAGTAAGAAAAAGGAATTGGATCCAGATATCCGGTCAAGCTAGTACTGTGTTACAGATCATCACCCAGTCCCGCGGAGTTGGAAGCACTTGTCTTTTTTAAGGGTAGTTCGTTTGTTAGACGGCATTGGCTTATGCGGACATGTAGGCGCGGTGAAATAAACACCACGAGAACTATCTATACCTTTGAAGATATGTAATCAAGTTAGAATGAATGCATATGATGTAAAGCATAATAATAGTACGTTCATAAGTATGAGAAGTTTGTGGACAGTATATGGGATGTGTGAGCAGGATGTGTAAGGAAGTGGCAAGTATGAAGAATTGAATGAATTGATTGCGTAGTTCAGTGTAGAAGTCTAAGTGTAGCAGACATATTTGACGCTCTTTTATAGCGAGAACCCATCATGTGACATGGCCCTAGCTGCTTACAGGATGCCTAAGTGCAATGATTACACTTTCGTTTGATTTTTATGGAAGTGCTGTCTGTAAGGTAGGTTTCTCGAAATTGCCTTTCTAGGAATTGAAATAATGAGTAAGTTTAAAAGTAGATAGCCATTTGCTAATCTCTCCCCTAAATGCCAAGGCTGAAATCCTCTTTTAGACTAGACGGCCTTGGCGGTTGAAATGACCATGTCCCAACCGTGAAGCCCATCGCATGCCCTGCTTCTTGTATGCAGGCCTCCGTTCCACCCTACACGACTCACTACGGCCCGCTTTGACAGCGAAGTCTGTGGATACCGAATCTCCAAGCAAAACAAGCGACACTGTTGCTTCGCTCGCTGCTTCACTCATCATAAGCTGTCTAATATCCTCCTAGGCCACGGCACCATGACTAATGAGAAACATTTAGCACGCCGCATATCTCGACACCACCTACAAACTTGACTCCACTCTATGTCTTGGGCCTTGGCCTTCCTCCGCCATGCAAGGCAAGCTCCCAATCCGGCAGGTCAGGATGCGAAAAGATTGCGGAAGCTTGGCAGTCTGGGCGGTGTCGAACTCGTTGAATCCACCCGGGATTGTAACGATATATACGACGGTAGATGTGCTGCCAGTTTCACGCATGAATCCATCCCAAAGTGTAAAATTGTTCCAATTCACCGCGACTCCACAGAATGTATCGTCACAAGCGTCTTTGGAATTATGTTTAGGCGCCTTCATGGACCTGCGTCGCCCCGAATTTGGCATTCTTGTCTGCTTTTCAAAGCTTTGAAGGCGTTATCTTTGGTACTCTGCCGCGCTCTTGGCGCAGCTTCTTCGAACGTTCCATCCAGACCATGTGGCGACGCAGGCTCGTCTATTCACGCTTCCATCCCCTCCCTCCTACCTATCTGGCCATGGCCCCGGTGGCTGGGTCTTGGGTCGCGGCCTTGGACACCCCTTCTGGGTGCGCTTACCACCGGCTGCTCCATTCATCATTCAGTGATGGACCGCCGCAATCCCAAAACCTAGGGCCAGTTAATCGGAGGCGGGCGATAGCAGGGTGGTAAGCGCGTGTCGGTAGCTACTAGCTACGAAGGCGGGGGCGCTTTGACCCGTGTGCCTGCAACCCAAGTGCAACATCGAGCCCATGCTATGTTCTGGCCAGGAGCCCACATATATGAGGGGGTCCTGGTCGCCGGATGCAGCTGCAGGCGTGCCTTACTTTCGCCCACTGGCTTTCATTTGCCCTGCCAGCACTGCCGCGTGCGATCGTTGCTGATCCATTCCCCTCTGCATCAAGGAACAGCCCTCAGTGTGCCTTTCAACATGATGGCCGACACACGCGCCAGTCTGGAGGTCACCAAGGGTGCCACTGTGCTCGATCCAATTCCATTAGACACCAGCGCCTCCAACTCCATCAATGATGATAATGAAGGAGAGCACCTTCTCGGACCTTTCCCTACTGAAGAGGAATGGGCAACTCTTCCCCGTGTCGCTGGCTCAATTCCATGGACAGCATGGACAGTCGCCGCTGTCGAATTCGTGGAGCGTTTCTCATACTATGGCACCAGCGCTGTGTGTACGTTGCTCACCATCCAACCGCCTTGCTTGGCCATGTGACTGACCCTCACCCTAGTCGTGAATTTCGTGCAGAAAAAGCTTCCCCCAGGCTCAAAGACGGGCGCCGGTTTCCTCAAGAAGCCTGGATCTGGTGCCCTTGGTATGGGTCAGCGCGCATCCACCGGCCTGACCACGTTCAATCAGTTCTGGTCTTATTTCACACCTCTTTTCGGTGCCTGGCTTGCCGATGAGTACTGGGGCCGTTACAAGACCATCCAAATTGCCAATATCATCGCCATCATCGGCCACATTCTATTGATATTCGCCGCCATTCCTCAAGTCATCGTCAAACCCGATGCTGCTATTAGTATCTTTGCCGTCGGCCTCGTCATCATGGGCATCGGAACAGGTGGTTTCAAGTCGAACATCTCTCCACTGATTGCCGAACAGTACAAGAACCAAAAAGCGTACGTCCGGATGAGAAAGAATGGGACCAAGGAGATTGTAGACCCTGCTACGACGGCTGCGCGCATCTACATCTACTTTTACTTCCTCATCAACTGCGGCTCTCTTACTGGTTCCCTTGCTATGGTCTATTCCGAGCACTTTGTCGGTTTCTGGCTGTCCTTCACCCTCCCGACGATCTGCTACCTCGGATGCCCATTGATCCTGATCTTCTTCAAGAAGTACTACAAGCTCTCACCACCAACCGGATCCGTCTTCGGGAAAGCCTCCAAGCTCATCCGCATGGCGGTCAAGAACTCGCCAAGGAAGAACATCTGGAAAGACGAGCATTTCTGGGAGCGCGTCAAACCCAGCTCGCTGCGTGCCAACGGTGCCGTTATCCCCGCCTGGATGACTTTCGATGATGCCTGGGTTGACGAGGTGCGCCGTGGTGTCGTGGCCTGCAAGGTCTTCGTCTGGTACCCGCTCTACTTCCTTGCCTACAACCAGATGTTGAACAACCTGGTCTCCCAAGCCGGCACGATGAACCTGGGCAAAACTCCTAACGATATCGTCGCCAAACTCAACCCCATCTTCATCATCATCGTCATCCCTATCATGGATTTTATCGTCTACCCTATCCTCCGCAAGGCAGGCATCGTCTTCTCCCCCATCAAGAAGATCACCGCTGGATTCGCGCTTTCTTCCCTATCCATGGTGTCTGCCTGCGTTATCCAGTACTACATCTACAAGAAGTCGCCCTGCGGGAAGCACATCAACGCCCTATCCAAAGCCAACAAGGACTGCAACGCCGACATCTCCGTGTGGGTCCAGGTCTTCCCATACGGCCTGATTGGCATGTCCGAGGTGCTCGCGTCCATCACGAAGCTCGAGTAAGTCTACTTCCCGCGCGATTGCCTCTATACAGGAGCTAACCGGCCTACTAGGTACGCCTACACCAAAGCCCCCACCAACATGAAGTCCACCGTTCAGGCCATCGCGCTCTTCACATCGGCCGTGTCCTCTGCCCTCGGCCAGGCCCTTGTCGGCCTCTCCGAAGACCCGCTGCTCGAGTGGAACTACGGCGCTGTGGCCGTCGTCGCTATGTGCGGCGCTATCGGCTTCTGGTTCACCTTCCGCAAGGCCGATAAAGAGGAAGATGCGCTCAACGCGCTCAAGAAGACGAAGTACTTGGGTCGCAGCACCGGCGACGTGGAGAGCGAGGTGGACGGCCGCATGACGCCCAATGAGAAGAGCGAGAAGGGCGGGTTGAACTAGGCTTGAGGACGCTGGGCGACGATGCAGGGAGATGTGAGATGCAGTTACGTTTACGATTGGTGTATGGTTGGGACGGCATGGTTTTGGTTGATACCGCTTGATACCCTCAATTCAGAACGTCGAGTGCGTTTGGTTGCATGTGCGAATAGGCCCCATTTTGCTTCAGAAAGCTTTCAGTGAATTATGTGTTGGAAACTGGTGCTCTTAGTTTGCTGCACAACTGACATCTCGGCATCTAAGTGTTTAAAAAGTAGGCTCTTCCCACATTCCTTTCCCCATTGCAAAGCAACCCCGTAGCAACTCACCCTCACAGCTAGCAGTCATTTCCAGTCCCAGGATATATGTTCGTGAGCGTTTCCCTTATTCAGCCGTGCAAGACCAGTCTAGTCGGAGATTTGGACTCTAGACTCAGTGCTGTTAAGTCACCATTTTGCCTTCAACGGTTCGATCAAGTACAACATTGTGTCATTGTTCCACGATCCCGGGGCGGAAACGATGCCGTTGTTACTCCCAATGCGCCCACTACACGGCAAGATGCTCTCCCTCTCACTGTGACCCGTGCGTAGTCGTGGCGATGATATATTTCACACTTCAATTTTACTCGGCCTAGGTATATATAGTCTAGGTTTGATATCTATCCTCATACCTTGGGTTCCCATGCAGAACACATGAGTACGCTGTCGATAACCAGCCTTAATGACCTCGACGCAAATTACTATCCTCCCCCACGCTAGAAATTTGGACTAAAGATAGACAATGGAGGGATCAAAGATTCTAACCCGACGCGAAATGAGGCGTCAACGCAAAGCATTCCTTCTTAGAAGAAAAGAGCAGAACCACGCGACAGGTATACTATTACCAGAAGATCCCCAGGTCGAGGATCCAGTGGAAGGTTTCACGGTCTTCGGATGCGTCGCCTGTGGCGACCTCACACCCCTCGAAGAAGATGCCGCAATGTGCTATTCCCACCTCATGTGCAAAGAATGCGTGCGAACCGCGTTCGTACTAACGACTGCACCCAATGACGCGTCGGCCTTCCCTGCGCACTGTTGCAGGCTCATATCGCTGTTCTATACCCAGCACCTGCTCGCTCCGGACGTGACGCAAACCCCACGTTCGAGGCGGCTGAACAGGGGTTACTCAAAGTACAGCTATTTTTGTACTCAGAATCTGGCATCAAGATGGCGTTCAATGACTACAAGCGTCAAATGCGCTTTGAGCGCTGGTGGACTGTGGTTGAGGATGTCGGGGTTCCAGGACCGAGCATGACCCTGCGCCCGGACACCAATCTTTATGGGCCGCTAGATCCTGAGAGATTTCGGCTGTCAGAGTCTTAGGATTGGCTGAGTTTCCCTTGTAGACTATACACAATATTTCTAGAAGACATAATTAGCATTCGACAGTGAAATAGCTTACCAAAACTATAAAATCATCCGCCATAATCAACAGAACCGATTTCGTAGATTCTTTTTGAAGATTGCCGCTACTTATAGCCCTCAGGGTCGAGACCGGACAAAATAAGATGCGTATATTCAATAGCAAGATACAATTCCTATTCAGCGTCTAATTTCTCCAATTCTAAGTGGCCTAATATATGAACGTAGTTAAATTTTCGTCTGAACCGAATTCCATGTCGTAATTGAGGAAACTATCCATTCTGGACCGTGTTTTCAGTCTTGTCTGGCAGGATCCAACTCAATCTTGCCTACGATGCCATCGATCTCAGCCATTACCTCAGGCGTCAACTTGTCTAGAACCTTGAGAGCCTGGCAATTTTCCACGACTTGCTCAGGTCGGGATGCACCGGTGATGACAGATGATACATTTGGGTTTTTGAGACACCAGGCTAGGGCGAGCTGCGACTGCGTAACATCTAGTTTGTCGGCAATAGGCTGAGAACAATTAGCAAGAGGGTTATCAGCATTATCGTACACACAGACTCACTTTTAATTTTCTCGCGCTTTCGATCATACTCCTCCAGCTGTCGTTGCCGTACGAATCCCGCATGCTACTCACAAATCTGTCCTTGCCCTCGGCAAAACGGGACCCGAGAGGTGGATGATCAGGGCTGTCGTTGTACTTGCCACTTAACAATCCAAACTTCAGCGGCGAAAAGGTGGTGAGGCCGATGCCGAAGCGGGAGTACAGGCGCTGGAACTCTCCTTCAACTTTCGTCCTCGCGAGCAGATTGTACTGCGGCTGCTCCACGACAGGCGGAATCAGACCCAACTGCTTCGCGATGCCGCAGGCCTCGGCAATCTCGTCGGCCGACCACTCGCTCGTGCCCCAGTACATAGCCCATCCCTTGATTTCGATGACGTGGTTGAAAGCACGCACTGTCTCCTCCATGGGCGTCAAGCGGTCCGGACGATGAGCATAGACAATATCGACGTACTCGAGATCCAGGCGCTTGAGCGAGGCACGCAGGCCCTCTATGATGTGCTTACGCGACAGGCCGTGATTGTTGACAAGGACCTCTCCATTGACGGCGCCCCAGTTGAGCTTGGTGCTGACGACGATGTCACTGCGGTTCCAGCCGAACTTCTTAATGGCCTGGCCCATGACGATTTCCGACTTACCAGCCGTGTAGTTCTCGGCCGTGTCGAAGAAGGTGATTCCGCAGTCGTAGGCTTGTTTCATGCAGTTGAAAGTGAGTTCTGACACGTGGTTTTAGTGGCGTGAAGTTTTAGGGGGTGACTCCATATGCTCCGTCTCCGTACCATTTTCAACATGCCCACCAAATCTGCGGTTAAGTTGTTAATGACTTCGATATCGAAAATGGATTTGTGTATCACGTACGTGAGCCATCCACCCAAGCCCAGCACAGAAACATGGAGTCCCGAGTTGCCCAAGCGGCGATACTGCATGCCCGTCCTACGAGGTTCTTCCCAGGCCATGGTGATAGTATGCAAAAACAAGTGCCAGTCAATTGTCTGTTAATCGAAATATGTGTAAGTGAAGAAGAGCGGAATTTCGACACAGTCACAAATCATAATAAGTTTTCGGAGCGGAGCATTTCCGTATTGGGCAAAGCGGGGGCGGGGGGATTGTATGCGAGATGGAATTGGCGGCATGCATGCAACGCGAGTCATGCACGATGAACTAGAAAAAGAAGACCAAAGGGCGAAAGGCAAAGAGGCACAAGAACCGTCCCGGCTTCGGTTCGATTCACTGACCGCATAACTACTCAAAATGGCGTGATCGATCAAAGTGCCGGAGTAGATCCGGTGCTAAACCTGTTGAGGAGCCAATTTTGTACATTCACTTCAACCTACAAAGATACCCTTGCATCTTCGCCGCCAACACTCTTAAGCTACACCACAAACCGAAAGTCCAGCCTCTTGTTACCGTCCTTCTCGCGCGCCTCCAGGTCTGACTGGTACACGGCCTTCTCCTCGGCCGTCATGGCCGCCCACTTTTGCTCCTTCTTCTTATTCAGTCTCACCAGTACCTGGCGCTGCACCACCATGGTCACGAGCGCGAGCGCGCAGATGGCGATGCACACCTTGTTGCCCTGCTTGTAGTATGGCGCGTCGTATTTGCGGTAGATCTGCGATCCGATGAGCGATCCAATCTGCACAATGACATTGTACGTGGCCGCCGTGATGGCCCGCTTCTTCACGTCGAACGTGTTCTCCGAGATCCACGACGAGATGAGCGGGTGGAAGTACGGGTACCCAGAAATTAGCGTGATGAGCGTGAACCGCGACCACTCGCGCCCGCCGTCCGGCAGCGTGAGCAGCGCCGTGAGCAGCGGCAGGATCCAGAACTCGCCGAACAGGATGTGCAGCGTGCGCTCGTTGAAGTAGTCGCTGCTGTACGCCAGCGAAAGCATAGTGACGATTTGCAGCGCCGCCGACGGGATCGTCAACATGTTGGAATTGAAGGTCGAGAAGCCGAGTCGCTTGAGCGTCAGGCTAAGGTACGCTTGCACCGGTGTCGCGGGGATGTAAGCCACCAGCCCGAGGAAGTAAAGTCCCCACATTGCGGGGTCGCTCCATGCCGCCTTGATGTCCTTTATCGTTGCCGGCTCCTGAAGCATCGTGAGGCCCTTGGCTGGGTCATCGCGGAGGATGCGCTGTACACCGTCAGTGAGTTGGTCACGTCAACCGCTTCTTCAACTTACATTGACCATGATGACCTCCTCGCGCTCTGTATACCATCCCTTGCGCCAGAGGAGAGTCTTCGTCGATGTGGGTGACCAAGGCAGGTACACGTATGAGGTAAGTCCGATGATCATGGTCAGGAGTCCCTCGAGCAGGAAGAGCCAGAACCACCCTGGCTTTCCATGCGCTCCACGCATTTCCAGAATACCCGCAGCAAGGAGCGCCGAGATGACGCGTGCTACATTGAGCGTCGACCAGAATGCCGCGAGACGCACGGCCAACTCCTTGGACTTGTAAAAGTACGTCGCAAAGAGAATCACACCGGGGATGAAGCCACCCTCAAACAGTCCGATCAGCGCCCGTGTGATGTAAAACGAAGTGCGGTCGTGCATCCATGCCTGGGCCCAGGAGACGGTTGACCAAAGCACCATCATGGTCGGCAACGTGAGCTTGAAGCCATATCGCTTGGTCAGGAACTGGACAGGAAACTCGGCTGCCAGAAAGCAGACAAGCTGGATCGTCGTCCCATTGTTGTAGTCGTCGCTGGTCAGGTTGAGATCGTTGAGTAGGTTGTCCGTAAGCGCGTTGGACAAATTGCCTCGATCGAGCTGAAGTCCAAACATCATGACGCAGAGCCAAGACAAGAGGATGAGATCCGTCTTGAACACCACCCGGCGCTCTTCTTCGACTGTCCACGATGCTGTCGGGTCGAAGCGGTGGCGGCCTTCGTACGAATCGTGCGGTGGTACAATGTCGGCCAACTCTTCTCTCCCAACCTTTGTCGGCACCTTGAGCGAGCCAACATCCTCGCTTGTTCGCACATGCGGCGCCGTCTCGATGTCAACGCCCATGTTGCCTGGTATTGTGGAGGGGATCTCGAAAGTGGAGATGCGCTGTAATTCAAACGACCGTTAGCAAGACATGCTCTAATAGCTGCTTAAGATGAATGTCGCAATAAACGTGGCTTCAAACGCGATGTCCCCCTACACTACAAGGAGTAGGGAAGCCGGCGATGTGGAGCATCTTTCACGCGGCCGAGATGTTGGTACATGTAGGTAGGAGATGGGCAGGGCAGCCCATGCCGAGGTCGTTCCTAGATGCATGTAATGTGTGCATATGCGGGGACGCCAGTCCCGCCCAGAGCATCCCGGCATGTCCTCAAGTGGGCAATACCCGATGACGTGCTCGCCCACCCACGTGTCAAGCATCGTAGAAATTCCCGGAAAACGACAAGCCCTTAAAGAGATGGAGGCGTCCAAGGAGCGAGCCCAAGGCCTTGTCTCGACGCTTCCTGCCGGAGTAGCCGCGAACTGCTATTCCGTTGACGATCCTTTTGCTGCCTTGTGCACAGTTTGTATACAAGACTACCTCTGTACAACACCATGCCTTCGATCGAACGCACACGCGTGGACGAGGAAAACAGTGATGCCGGCATCGTAGGCGGGCATCCTGATGCTAGGACGAGACTTCTCGAGCCGTTGACATATATGGGTTCGCTCGATGGGTTCAAGCATCAGGACCTGACCCCTGTGATTGGGAGAGAGTACGAGGGACTCCAAGTCACTGACTTGCTGAAACAGGGTGATGAGATGATACGGGACCTCGCCGTCACGAGTTCGTTAGCCGCTTCTTCAAAGTTTCTAAAAGTTTAGTCTCACTGACCAAAATGCAGTTTCACAGCGAGGCGTTGTCTTCCTCCGTAACCAGGATGTAACACCCACCCAGATGAAAGATCTCATGCTCCGCATCACCGAACTCGCCGGCTGCGTACGTTCCTATCCCCATCTCCTTCACTGTCACAAACCGCCCTCCCATCCAACATCAACCCCCACCCACCCTCCTCCCACTAACCCCTTCCCCAGCCGTCTTCCTCCGGCCTCCACGTCCACCCCCTCACCGAAGAAGGTTCTGAACTCGGCGACCAAATCAGCGTCATCTCGTCGGCCAAACAAGCCAAAGGCGGCGGTCTCACGCACCAACAAAGCGACGCCTCCCGCCTCGCCTCGGCCGGCTGGCACACTGACATATCCTTCGAGCCGGTGCCCTCGGACTACGCGATGCTCAAGATACACACGCTGCCCGCGACGGGCGGCGACACGCTGTGGGCCTCTGGCTACGAGCTGTACGACCGGCTCAGCGCGCCCATGCAGACCTTCCTCGAGGGCCTGTCGGCCACGCACGACGCCTCCTTCTTCCTGGACGAGGCCGCGCGCCTGGGCAACCCCCTCCGCACGGGCGCCCGCGGCCACGCGCTCAACCACGGCGCCGGCCTGCAGGCCTCGCACCCCGTCGTCCGGACGAACCCCGTCACCGGCTGGAAGAGCCTGTACGTGAACCGCGGCTTCACGCGCCGCATCGAGGGCGTGTCCAGGGACGAAAGCGACGTGTTGCTGCGCTACCTGTTCGATCTCGTCGCCCACAATCACGATGCCCAGGTAAGGTTCAAGTGGCGCGAGAACGACCTCGCCATCTGGGACAATCGGAGCATGTGGCACTGTGCGACGTACGATTACCGGGATCCGAGGGCGGGCGATCGCGTGTGTAGTTTGGGGGAGGCGCCGTATTTGGATGCGAGGGGGAGTATGGGGCGGAGGGAGGCGTTGGGGCTGCTGTAGGAGAAGAAAACGAAATAGTGTACTATGGAGACGGTAAAGGCACAAAAGTAATCAGCAAACAGCATTTGGCATTCCTAAGCTTCCTCTCGGTATTGTCATCCAAGCGCTTGTTCCAACATCGGCAAGCCATGCATGCAGTCCCTGAAGAAGAACAGTGAAAAGGGGCTTCTACGACGGCATCCCTGCTGCCCAAGGATACGTCTCGGGCATCGCTTTCCACCCACCTGTATCATCGAACCCGCCTCCGCTCCCCTTCCCCTGCAACACCCACTGCACGAACGGCAACACGGCTGCATACCCACCCATATCACAGTGGCCCCCTTTAGGCACCGCCATGCCCAGACGGTCCCCCACACCCAACCACGCGAACACAGCTTTCGCGGCAGGGAACGTGACAGCTGCAGTGCCCTTAGAGTCGGTGAATGCATCCGAGGCAGCTTGCTCTAGGACGACAGCGCGGGGTGCGATGGCAGCGACGATGGTGTGCGCGTCAAAGGGGAGCTGGGTGGCATGGTTGACAAATTGCGTGAGGTGGGAGGAAGTCCACCATGGGGCTCCAGACTTCTATGAAGGTGTGAGTAGGGTAAAGGAGGGTGTTTGAACAAAATAGGAAAGGAGAGAGAAAAAGGGAATTGCGTACCGAGTTCTCGAGAGTCTCACCCTGACCGCTCAGGCTATAGCGGTAGGGGCCGGCGCCCTGCACGCCTGAGCACATGGGCATGGTGACGGCAATGCGGGTGTCGAATAGGCCGGCTGCGAGGGCGGCTTTGCCTAGGCGTGAGCAGCCCGTCACCCCGGACTTATTTGCGTTGATTTCGGGGACCTTGAGCTCGATGCCGTCGAGGACGCGGTGGAAGCCCCAGGCCCAGGCCGTGAGAACACCTGTAATCATGGTGTCAAAAATAAATTCAAATAGTGAGCTATAGCACAGCCAATACGCACCAATGTCCCTGCCGTTGTACAGCGTCCAGAAACTACCCGACTTGGTGTTACTGTCGGCGGCGACCCGTGTATAATCAAATGTTACAACAGCAATGCCAGCTTTGAGGTAGCTGTTGTTATCGATACCTCCAATCGCAATGATCACAGGGAACGGTCCAGTGCCAGACGGCAAATTGACCGTTGCCGACAAGGTCGTCGATTTCCCTCCTGCCGCGACCGTGACGTCCAGCTTTGATCCACTCCGGGTGGCTGTAACAGTCTCAAGAGAGTGATCAGGGTAAAGGCCATACTGATACTCTTGAAGGAGTTTAAGAATCTCCGGCTGTCGGCACTTGTACCATTCGTCTTTACTTTGAACCTTGGTCTTGCCGTCCAGGTAGAGTAGAGGGTCTGGCATGGTCTTTACGGCAGGGAAATCGGCCGCTTTGGGCATGGGATTTGGTGTTTGAGGGCATGTTATGTTGTCCTGTCGAGGCAATAAGTCTAGTATGTGCTCAAGAGTGTCCCCTAGGGGAGCAGCGGCGCTGGTAACCAGGAAAGCGACAAAAGCTATAAATTCGGGGCGCATTTTGGCAGGATAATGGTAAATTGTCAAGTTCAACTGAACAGCAAACCGCACATATTTGATTTAAAGGCAGGCCCCGCATGCCGGACGAGACCCGCACATGGTTGTGGCAAACCGTGGCTATTCCAGTCGTCCGTCTCCACGATGTAAATGAAAATCCCAAGACGGTAGTGAGCCTGTACAGCCCGTATAGGATACCTTTCACGGGCCGGGACATCTGGACCCGAGCTAAAATCAGAATGGTTCTAAATACCACGATCTACTATCCCTTCATGTCCAGTCGAAGGTCGATGATGAACTTTTATCTCATCAATACCACATAGAGGATCGCTGCGAGTTATGGTACATACATCGATCTGTCCGTCCTGTATAGAAAACGCAATGATGGTGCATCGTACACCGTCGGATGAATGGTGCCCGGGATTGTGGGGCCTTGTCTTACTTGCTCGGTTAATTTGTAGGCATGATGTTAAGATTTCTAAAGCTCCATCGCTTCTTGTTCTTCGACATGAACCGAAGAGCTAAAATGTGAAAAAATACGCGTGAGGTTGGCCCGGAACCCAGCAAGCTCTAGATCATATACCAGGCCGCTGGACCCCTTCCAAAAAACGACCTCGTTCAACGGGATACCACCGTACAACATACTCTCGGTGTTGGTGAAGCAATAGTCGTCCCACACGTCCCGCTCCCCGTGCGGACGTTCAGCTGTGACCTGCATGCGCCAGAGCTCGCCCTTTTGGGCGGACTGGTCGCGATACAATTGAGTAGGCACAAGCTGCATATACCAAGACAGGTCTCTGGGTCTGCCCAGATATTGCATGAGACTCGACTGCAAGACATCTGTCGAGTTAGATATGAATTGCTCAACGACAAGACCTCTATGATCAGCTACAAGGACGATGGAGGAGTTTAGGTTTGGGTCTGCGGCGACGAAACGGCCAGCATAACGGTCCACAAGTTCGGAGACAGTCAGCTCTTCGGCAGCACGAACCATATTCACTGTGGTTGTTTCCATCAAGGAGTGGAAGAAATCGGGCGGCCCCGCTAGCAGAAGCGTGAAGGCTAGGTCGTATTGAGGCACCAGCACGATCAGCGAAGAATAACCGGGGAGACCGCCGCTCTTTGTGACAAATCTCACAGTGCGGCGAGAGTTGGTGAGAACGCGGTCAGTCTGAAAGATTTCCCAGGGCAGGCCGTAGAAGCTATGCATGTCCCTTGAGGGTGAGACAGGGTGCATCCAGTTGACGGCATGCGTGATAGCGTTGTAATGAGTTAATATGTAGCGCAGGAACTTAGACAGTTCCTTTGACGAGGTGTAGATGCCGCCCGTGGGGTTTTGGACACCTTCATCCACGTCATAGTAGTGTGGCCAGAGCGGAATCACGCCGGCGCTATCTGGCGGCTTGGAGAAGGTGCTAGTGTCCATGGCTAGGGGCTCGAAGATGGCATCGTGAATGTACGATTCGTAGGTTTGGTTGGTGACATTGGCAATAGCGAGGCTGAGCAGCTCAAAGGCAACGTTGGAATAGGTCGACTGCTGGTTAGGAGCATAGACAGGGCGGCCTTGCTTGACGGAGCGCAGCAAGTCGGACCTGGTGCACGGTTGGCTATAGTCAGCCGAGTACTCATCGCAGGCAATCATGCCATCGCGCGACACATACGGCAGCCCCCACTCGTCGAGTGTGTGGCCGATGTTCCATGGAGCATTGATGAGATCCGACTGGGCCATCTCGCGTGGGATGCCACTCAGTTGGCTGGCCAGCGACCGTAGGGTGATGTCCTTCCACGGGATGGAGCCATTTTGCGGGCCGCGGAGCTCGGCGACGTACTTGTCGATGGTGTCATCGAGGCTCAGATTTCCGGCAGCGTGCTGCTGTAGAAGCGCGAGAACGGTAAAGGTTTTTGTGACGCTAGCGATACGGTACAGGGCGTCGCCGTTGACTTTGGGGGTGTCGGGACGAGAGGCATTGCGTTCTCGTGCCGTGTGGTGGAAAGACCACAGCGACTGGTGCGAGGATGTGATTTCGACCGAGAATGAGGTTGAGTTGTAGGCAGGGTTAGCTATGAGGATGGTAAGTTCATCGTGCAGCTGGGTGAAGACGTCATGCAGCACTGGGTGAGAGACATCATATGTGGGCGGGGCGTGGGCAAACGAGGGCTCGTAGCAGGTGGACGTTACAAAGGCCGGCAGCAGCAGGGCAAGGAAGAGCGACGGCGGCAGCATCGTGGTAATAACAAGACGATCAATTGGTACACAGGTGGACCATGATTTGCCGAACGGCGTGGGTGTGAGTGGGGAGTGAATGGAGCATGCAGCTTTCGTCCGGTTGACGCCCAGACGCGTTCCTGCCTCCCCTGCGCCTGCCCGCGGGTGCCACTTTCCCCCGCACGCCCGTGGCCCCGTCCTCTCCCCGCCGCCGCCTTGGCGCCGCCTTGGCGTTGAGGGCCGTTGCTCAGCTCTCCACCTCTCTACTTATCGACTTTCGACCTTTGGCTTTTCCGGGGAATAAAGCATGTACCATGATAACATGACATTTCACACCTTCCCATCTTGCTACTCGTTCCTGCATCCCCATCTGCTCGAGATGAACCCCCTCAGGCCTGCTTGCCGCTTGCGCACGCATCCACGCCCAATTTCCCCTCTCGCAAATCTATTTGACGTACACCATGGAGAAATTCGTCTATGAAACCAATATGTCTGCATGGTCCAACCCGCACTGTCGGGCCTAGAGATCTGCACCGTTGCAACCACCGCGTAAATGCTCATCTTCACAGCCATGGGGATGTCTTTTGCTGTCTTAAAGTCCGCAGCCGAAATGTCTTCTGCCATTGACACTCAGTTTCACCTCCGCCATGCCATCTCTAGGTCGTCTCGTCCGCTTCTGGGGCCTGTGTGCTCTGCTATCCAATGCTTCTGCTGATAGATATCCTGATTGCATCTCTGGTCCCTTGAGCAGCAACGATGTCTGCAACCCCGAGCTCGACCCTACCGACCGCGCAAAGGCTCTCGTCGCAGCCATGACGATCCAGGAGAAGCTTGCCAACTTTGTCGAGTGCGTTCCCTTATTCACTGTTCACTGCCTGTTTCAGGTGACCAAGCTAACTCGATCTCTACAGTCACAGTCAAGGCGCATCAAGAATAGGACTGCCTAAGTACGACTGGTGGAACGAAGCTCTGCACGGAGTCGCTTTTTCACCGGGTGTCTCGTTCGCTCGCTCTGGGAACTTCTCTTCAGCCACCTCATTCCCCCTTCCCATCACCATCTCGGCAGCATTTGACGATGAGCTTGTAGAGAGCATTGGCCAGGCCATCGGGGCCGAAGCCCGCGCCTTCGCCAACGCTGGCCATGCAGGTCTCGATTTCTGGACCCCAAACATCAACCCTTTCAAAGATCCTCGATGGGGTCGTGGTTTGGAAACACCTGGCGAGGATCCATTTCGCATCACCAAATATGTCCAAGCTCTACTCAAGGGCATGGAGTGGGCCGGCGAAGACCACCAGGACGATGATACGCGTCAGATTATCGCCACGTGCAAACACTACGCTGCCTATGATCTAGAGCGATGGAACGGCGTGGTTCGCTATTCCTTCGATGCCATTGTATCCATGCAAGACCTGGTCGAGTACTACTTGCCGCCTTTTAGAGAGTGCGCCAGAGATTCCAATGTCGGATCCATCATGTGCAGCTACAACAGCCTCAATGGCACCCCTGCCTGTGCCAATGACTACCTCATGTCAACCGTCTTACGTGAGCACTGGGGCTGGACAAAGGACAACAACTACGTCGTCAGTGATTGCAATGCGGTCCACAACATCTACGCTGATCACAAGTGGGTCAAGGATGCTGCAACGGCTGCTGGAAAGGCTTTCAACGCTGGCACTGACAACGTCTGCGAGGCTGGCGGCTGGACCACCGACGTTATTGGTGCTTTCAACCAATCCTATGTTAAAGAAGATGTTCTCGATCGAGCGCTCACTCGTCAGATTGAAGGCTTAATCCGCGCCGACTATTTTACTCCGTATCCTGACGGCGTGACGGGTTTCCGCGCCTATGGCCCGGAACGCGTGAACACGGCTCAGGCGCAGGCTCACGCCCTAAAAGCTGCTACCGATGCCATGGTGTTGCTGAAGAACGACGGAACACTCCCGCTCAAGGTCGCCAAGAACCAGTCGGTTGCTGTCATTGGATTGTGGGCCAACGATACGTCGAATCGTATGCTTGGAAACTACTTTGGTGGACCCCCGGTCTACCGCACACCAGTGTGGGCAGCGCAACAAGCAGGATTTCAGGTCAACTATGCCAGCGGTCCAGTCAATGGCACTGCAAACTACAGCGCCGCCATAGAAGCAGCCAAGAAATCAGACGTCGTACTGTACTTTGGCGGCATCGACACGTCCCAGGAGACAGAGGACAAAGATCGCTACTCGGTGGCTTGGCCGGATGTCCAGCTCTCCCTGCTACTTGAGTTGAGTGCTCTAAAAAAGAAAATCGTCGTCGTGCAGCTCGGCACATCCATCGACAACACGCCCCTGCTCCTAAACAAGGACATCAACTCGGTCCTTTGGGCAGGTTACCCAGGCATGTTCGGCGGTGTCGCTGCTCTGGACATCATTACCGGCAAGGCAGCGCCAGCAGGCCGTCTGCCCATCACCCAGTACCCTACCAACTACACCTCGCTGGTGCCTATGACCGACATGTCGCTACGACCCAGTGCAAAGAACCCCGGCCGCACCTACAAGTGGTACGCCTCGCCCGTGCAGGAGTTTGGCTTCGGCCTGCATTATACAAACTTCACCGCGCGCTTTGCCGCCGCGTCAAACAGCACTAGGCGTGCCGTCCCCGTCTACAAGGCCGCCAATCTCCTTGCCGCCTGCGGTGCCCCACACAAAGACCTCTGTCCCTTCGCCTCGCATGCCCTCACCGTCACCAACAATGGAGACATTAACTCTGACTTTGTCGCCCTGGCCTTTGTCACCTCCGATGCGGGACCCACTCCCCGGCCAATCAAGGAACTTGCGGCCTACAAGCGCGTGCGGGGCGTTGCACCTGGTGAGGAGCGCGTCGTGCAGCTGGATTTCTCAGCGGGCGCCCTGGCACGCGTCAACGAGAGAGGCGATAGTGTGCTGTATGCGGGATCGTATTGTGTTGTTGTTGATGTACCGGCGCAGGATAAGACGTGCTTTGAGATCGAGGGCGAGGATACCGTGTTGGATGTTTGGCCGCAGCCGGGGGCGGGGAATGCGACGGTGGCGCATTAAGGAGTATTTGCTTCTGAGAAATGGCTAGTGGTGCATTTTAGACAATACAGTAAGGTGCTGAAGCACTCCTTTTGGGGATGTGAATAAAAGAACTGTCAGGAATGATGAGCTGGAACCGATTTTGTTAGAGTATAACAGTGGAGTATAGATTCTACCGATCCTTGTTCATGGCTTATGTTGATTAGAACCAAATCGTTAGAACAAGCATGGAAGAGAAGTATCTGAAGAAACAGAATGTACTAGAATGCTATAAAATTGCTATAAAAGTCTAAATATTAGTACTGCAGTGACTAAGAGCCAGCTTGTCTAAAACGTCTAGCCAAATATCAACTCTACTCTATATGCAAGGTTTTCTCTATTCCGCATACACTTCGTTATTCATATATGTAGCACATACCGCCTTTTGTCATGGGCAAGCCCTCTTTCAATCTCGGCTTGTATCCGAGACCCAGATCCATAACATCGTCCAACTCCACCGAGCTAGTCGGGACATTCGGGGCCGTATCGAGCGGGAGGCCCAAGAAGGTCCGCGGCCCATCCGTCGCATACTCGCGGTTCTTCAGATCCTGTCCCTGCCATATCCCATACAGCCTGTCGATCTGCGCATGGAGGAGATAGAAGGCAGGATCATTCGTGGTGCTGAACGGATCGGCGCCCTCCTTACCGATGAAGGTATGCGAGTTCTTGTGCCACAGTCTCTCGACGTTCGTGCGCAGGGCCGTGATGTTCGGCGAGGACACAATGGTCGTGGCGTTCGCCCAGGTCAGCACGCCGATGCTCGACTGCGGGTCGAAGTTGCGCGACAGGCAGCGCGGGTTGGGCTTCAGGCCGTACTTGTTGCTCGGGTCGATGACTGCCTTCGCCACGGGGCCCAGGCTGATCTTGAAATCGACAAACGGGCCGTTGGTAATGCATCCACCGCCGGTGCCGGCGGGTGCCGGTAATGTGAAGTTTGGGTTGGCGAGGCCTGGCAGGATCTTCTGGTACGGGCCGTGGTCGTTCTCGAGGAAGATGCCGTTGCCGCCGAAAGAGTCAGGTGCGCCGGACCACATGGCTGAGCTGAGGGGATCTTCGCTGAAGCGCGCGTTGTCCCAGTAGGGGAGGTAGCCTTTGTAGTTGCATTCGTTGCGCATGGCTTCTTCGAATTTCCATAGGAAGAGGCGGTGCCAGGGGAATAGGTAACCCTTGATTCGTAAACGTTAGCTTTTGTCTTTCCCTGCCTATTTTTCTTTTCTTTTTTCTAAATTCCTGGGAAACTTACAGAGTGAATGATGTTTGTTTGGTTGATATGAATATAAGTAAGGTCATCAAGTCGGTTCACAGCGCCGGGCGCAAGCGTTTTATCAGTCAATGCCGGCTTCGCAGCTAAGCATTTCACAGCACGAATATAGTCGAGGCGCGTTTTCTCATCGAGATCATCCCTATTCATCAACACGTAAGCCAGAGAAATGGCTTTCTATCCGAGAACCCACGAACAACGTACCATGACTTTCTCTTAGCAATGTTCGCGGAAGTGCAGTGTCCCTGAGGAAGCGAAGCTCGGATGTTCTTTTCGTAGGCTTTTGTGTATTTCTTGAACTCGGCTGGCATTGCGATGCCGCTGTGTCCCTGACCTGGAGGGCTGCTGGCACAAGTTGTTGATACTGGCGCTGCCGTGGCTGGCATTGTAATGGCGAGGCATATGCCTAATATATTTAGGATTTGTACCATCTTTGGTGTGACCCCAGCTCAGAAAATTAAAAAAAATAAATGGAGAATGTGGTCTAGAAGAATAAATGTTGTCGTGAAGATGATTGAAGATGCTGATGTGCTCGCAGTGCAGACATGGGCGTTATATATTTATTTACTAGATTTCCTTCAATAAGGTAGTAGATGGCAAGGGTATGTCTTGCTTGCTTGCGACTGCACACCTAATGCCACTGGAATGAGCAGAACTCTCTTACTGGTCTGGGCTAGTTATACGCTCGGATGGATTTTAACAGGTGCGAATTTGTTTGGATGTTTAAAAGGTCCGTAAACGGTGAAAAACGATCCAGTAGATCTTAAAACATAAACACTAAAATGGTATAGCGTTTGTGTACTGCTGGTTCGGACTTCCTGGGGGTGGCCGAGGCGTCCAGCCTGAAGGTCACTAGCGCACTGTCCGTTGCGGAGATTTGATCGACCCCTGGGTCGCAAGCGTAAACCTAACCGGATATGCTAATATTCATCTATGAATCCTAGAGGCATGTCGCTGTTCAATGTCCATCCATGGCGCGGCCTCTGGCGCTCATCAATACCCCTAAAACTGCAATACATGGCAGCCACTAGTATCGCTACTCGACGACAGAATTTCAATGGTTCGCGTTGTACTTCGAGATTTTTCGTTCTGGGTAAGTACCGTCAGGTTTGTACATCACTGGCTGGTCGCGGTTGAGTAATTCCTTGTCGCTGGCCACGTCCAGAGCAGGTTTGTATATGTGTAATGTGGGCAAACGAAGATGCGGTCGAAGACAAATGGAGCAAAAGCCACGATAATACGAGATCTCAAATGGGTTGGACGTTACTGGTAAGTCAGCCGATCAAGTTAGGGACGCCTTAGGAAGGTGATGGAAAGCAGAGGCCGGACTCCGTTAGGGGCTTTTGCCGATTAGGCCAGCGTTGGGGGCTAGGCACCAGTTTCAAAGACAAGACGATAATGCCCGCACCTGACCTCAGCAAGAAGCTTTCAGAGTTATAGTAAGAGTATATATTGGTACCCTAGGTAGATTATGAAGCATAGGATCACGTCAAACAAGCTCTTGTACCACTTACGCCAAGTCGCGAAGTCGTTGTCATCACATGCGTTCCGATCCGACCGTTCGATAAATGGATAGAGAAGCAACAGTGGCTTGCCAAAAGATACTGTCTTCTAAAGAATTGCGTGATCAATAAATGGCCAAGTATTGTCAATATATCCACTCCATCCAAATCTCTAGTTGATTCACAATTTGCTGAAATAATGGAGTAAAAGATTTCCCTTTCGCTGCGCTTATTCACTTGTTAATTAACATTTTAAACATGTTTCGATATTCAAAACATACTAAACATGGGTAATATGTCGTAGATATCACGTTTCTGCAATTCACTAAAGCAGAAGTTCCAGTCACTCAGAACTTCATACGGTAAGCGAAGGAATGGAGTGTTTATATTATGTGACTGCATAATGACTGAAATAGCCTAAAATAGCTACCGAATTGTCGTGAATAGGATTGCCTCAAAAGATGCTACTGATAATATCCCCAATGCTGCTCTTTGTTCCACCAGTTGAGCCCCCAGCTGCGGTCGCGATCTCAGTCTTGCCACCACTTCCAGATGTGTGCCCTTCAGTCCCGCTCACTTGTGTCTGATCTTGCTGGTGTTCCTGTTGATACTGGTTCCATTTCTCTTGCAGACGGTGTGGAGTGCCTAGGTGGATTAGGTCTTTGATGAAAGGCATGGCGGGCTGTAATCGATGAAGCTGTATTTGGTTTGATAGATGGAGAATAAGGATATTGTGATTAAATGAGATGGTTTTGCAGATAGGAAAGTGTGTTTGGGAAAGAATTTTATTGCTGAAACCTCATATATATATTTACCAGGCAGTCTTGTCATTTGACCATCGTCTACAAGCATGCGTCATCGCGCTGACGCAAAGAGGCGCTGCTTTGATGGCAAAACTTGGAATATACTCTTGGGCCTACGCACGACATTGTTCAAAGTATCGCAGTGAAGCCCTGTTGGGGGCGGTGCAGGGCAAATGAAGGAATGGGGGCTGGGACTTTGAACCAATCGCATAAGTTCAAGTAAACGAGCATAAACGATCGAACGAGCGAGCCAACGAACTACGAGCAAGCGAAGACACACAAGCAAAGTTACGTATTTCTACGTGCACGCTCAGTTAGCTTGCATCCAATCACAATTCCACGCCGGAGATCTGCATGTTGGATTACAAAACTTCACTCAGCAGGTGTCTTTGCGGTGTCGTGTCTTCTGCAACACGAGATCCTAGGGCTATGGTTGTGAGAATTATGGTTCTGCGTAAAGCTTGTAGCAGTCTGCTATCGCTGGCCAAGCACATCTGCCTTGTTGATAATGTTGTGGAGACTCCGAACAGACTGGCATTAGTAACAAAAACCATGAAGCGACCTTTGACGTTCTATCTGGAGGCGTAACAAGTGACAGACTGCCCTAGCTCCAAGTCTATGATCCTTGTAATAATTGTAGGTACTGTGTTAATGTGAAGAACAGAACCTTTGAATTTCGGTTGTGAGGAAACAATTGAACAGGCCTGCGCGCGATAGTTTTGTTGTGCATATATTCATCTATTGAAAGCATGGTGTACAACTAGGTCTATTTGCGAAAAAATAAAACAAGGTCTTAGTGCATGGCAATTGAAAGTGTGGGGAAATGTCATGCATAGTGTTGAGAGCAAAGTCTCCTGGCAACAACACAGAAACCACAAACGGGCTTATATCAGTGGATTACCCATAGACCTAATCGACTCTATTGTAATTGCAAGTGACACGGTCTTAGGTCATAATAAGCGCAAGTTGTTTCTAGCAGAGCGAAAAATCTACCGAGCCTCCCATATAATGTCCAGGATTATGTTAGTCTCGGCACATTGTCCGCGTAGCCCCCGCAAGGATCCCAATGTGGATCACACTCTCAACCCAAGAGAATTTCATTTGCGACAATAGCGAACTGACTGCCGTCCTGCTCCGATTAGTTTCAACTTCAACGGTATTTACAAGCGACCAACCACGCAAGATCTCTACACGCCGCCAATGGATGGACCATCAAAACAACTCTAGTGCACGGCAGTTTGAGGTAGTCGAATATTTGCGATGTTCGAGATTTATCGGTCGTTTGGGGGTGGCATATATGAGAGCATCTGAAGTGTGGGTCTAGCTTTTTCCTTCTGCGGTTGACTTTCTTCGTGCTCGAGCGAGATGTTTACTCATCTTTTAACAGTGATATTTTCACTGGTTCTGTTTCATATCCACGTTATCAACGCGAAACCCCCATTTAGTCTCAATAGGTATGGGTTTATGTCTTCTGTGGACACACAGAGCTTACAAACCTGGCAGGAGATCCGATGGCTTCCCTTATCCTCTCGACGAAGTCGACAAGTTAGAAGAGAGCCTGCTTCCAAAATTCGAGGCGTATCTTGCGAAGAAGAATGCTTCGTCTCACGGATGCACGCTTGAAAACGCGGTTAAGAGACAGGAGTGGTAGGTCAACTGTCTCGTCCTAGTAACAATTCTAACAGGAACCGAAGGCATGATTTATCAGTTCGACAGCGTGAGGAGTATATCCGAGCCGTTCTTTGTCTCCAATCCAAGCCGCCAAAAGCAGACAAAACCTTGTATCCTGGTCTTCGCAACCGTTACGATGATTTTGTCTTGACCCACGAAACACAAGCTTTTCATCTTCATTCAACAGTAAGCCCGGACGATGATTCTATGTGTGTGAAGCCGTCTCACTTTCTCAGCCTCATTTATTTCCGGCTCATAGACTTTATATCTGGGCTTATGAGAAGGCACTACGAGAAGAGTGTGGCTACACAGGTTACCAACCGGTGAGTGAAAGCTCGTCTCGCTAATGTTCAACATCAAGCTCATCCACATCCAGTATTGGAATTGGGGGCGCACCGCCTCGGATCCAGCAAACTCGCCACTCTTCAACGGGAACATGTCAAGTATGGGTGGCCAAGGCCTTCCGTCTAACTACTCGGGCGTTCCTGCGATGGGGTTTGCAAAGCCATATGATATGATACCCCCAGGTGGCGGAGGTGGATGTGTTGTAGACGGGCCATTCAAAAAGTGAGGCATTCGAACATCGCGAAAATCCTTACTAATGTATACAAAGCATGACAATTAGCCTCGGACCTCTTGGTAAGGTGCTACCCGACGTCCCTCAGAACCCTCGTGCCGACGGTTTTGGATCCAACCCCAGATGTCTTCGTCGCGATGTAAATAAGTATGCGGCAGCACAGACTTATGCAAACTACACGTACGCGCTGATTACTGGGGCGAAAACGATTGATGAATTTCAGAAAGTCATGCTTGGGACACCAGAGAAGGGAGATTGGGGAGTTCACATGGCTGGACATTACACGATCGGCGGCGATCCTGGAGGTGTAAGTCTCAGCATTTCTATTCTACTGGCATGGGGTTTTGGCTTACATTAGAGAATAGGACTTCTTTTCCTCTCCTGGAGATCCCGTCTTTTGGTTCCATCATGGTATGGTGGACCGTATTTGGTGGATATGGCAGATGCAAGACCCAGAAACACGTATGAATGTCTTGCCCGAAACCCCACCTAAGAATGATGTGATCGACTTGAATTGGACTGTGGGACCGGCGGACACGTGGGATTTGACTGATAGCATCGGGGGATATGGCGGAAACTTATGCTACATCTATGTTTAACTTCCACTGTTTCATTTCGCATACATGGGCTAGGCATCTCTGAAGGTCCTTATGGATCGTAAATTCCATAGTAGAGTCAATGCAGTTAGCACATAATACGAATATAGGCTACTCAAAACGAAAGCTCTACATGTAGTAACTTCTGGATACCTTGCGCATCCTCTATATGGTAAGGAACATCTACACTCTTCTCACAACTTTTCCCGCCATTTTTACTCTTACAAATGGCACTAACGAGCCCATCGGCGAGTCCGAGTCGCCCGGAGAAGTACTGCACAGGCAGCGTGTTTGGGACGCTGAAGACCATGGCCATACCTCAGGCATACAACAGCCCGGCCGCGCCAAACAAGCCACCTGCGCTGCTCGTGAAGAAGCTGCTGCCTACCAGGCTGATTCCCATGAGCACAACGCCGCAGAAAGACGTCCAACGGCTGTCGAGCATTCGCATCATCTGCACGGCGAAGAGCTCGAAGCCGGCGCTCCCCGCCAGGCTGAGTGATCCCACAAAGGATACCGTCGACGTGGGCACGGTAGAGAGCGTGGACGTAAGCAGGGCAGCTTACAAGGCGCCCCAGCAGTTTGTGATGGCGTCGCAGCAGAAGGCGATGGTGGCGCAGCAGATAACTTATAGTCCAGCCCCGTTGCCGCCACCTGGGATCGCCGTCGTAGTGTAGGCGGAGTCGTTGGTGCCCTGGTCCAAAATTGTCGGCGAGTCCGAACCATGGTCGGATGAAGGGGCTGGCATGTGACATGGGGGTTCCCGTTCCCTAGATTCCAAGGGATTGGGAGAAAAATGAGGGCTGGGGAAGTGGATTTATGATGGGATGTTGGACATGTTCCCAAATGGGTTAACGCATGTCCTGCTGATGGTCAGTCGTGGGCGGTTAACAGTACGGGGTCGTTTGCCCTCTACTATTTGGGCTGCCGTATTCAGAAAGATGCATGGGCCTGCGCGTCGATGGAAGATTTCGGCTCGGATATCAAGATGCATTTTCTCAATATATCGCTTGCAATGAGGTCATGTCCTCAGGGGATGTCTTTCCATTGCACACTTCAGATATCCTATTTGATCCAAACAGTCTTGAAGTTTGATGTCATCTATCCAGAATATCGCAAACTCTTCAATGTGAAATCTAGGCACGGAATGCCATTCCCATCTTCTGTCCCGGAAGCTCGTCCAACCATCCATCAACATCCTCCTCTATAGCCTTCACCGCCGCGCACTTGTTCATCTCAGGCACCGTCTGCGTCTTCAGTATCCCTTGCATACCAGGGCTTCCGCACCCATGGAACATGCAACTATCATTCATCGCGCGTTGCAGACTGTCTCCCTTCCAACCGAATACATAGTCGGCGTGGGTGCCATAGCCCTTGCTGTCCATGAACGACCACACAAAGGGCTGCGACCCATCCTTCGGCCACATGTCCTTGAAGGCGGTCGTGTTCCACATGGTTTCGTACGCGACCTGCGGGACGCGGACGGGATGCGAGGCAGGACAAGGACCAGCTTCAAGGAAGCCGCCTTTTGTGGTGGAGTACATGTGCGATTGGTGGTCGGGGGAGTCGAGGTTCTTCCCGTCCCAGCAGGCGGGGAAGTGGTGGATTGCCTAGGAGTATTCAGCGAACATGTCGAGCTTGTATAAGATAATATGGTAACTTACCATTATACCGGCTGGACAGGGTTTAGCTGGAAAATCTGGCGTCTCGGAGCCGCGCGTGAGGATAGTCTGGAGGCAGGTGTATCGAAGGCCCATTCTAGAGTCGGCTTTGTTGTCAATGGTGGGACTGCCGACCGTCATGCGAAAGCCAGGCGGGAAGGCAGTGATGTATTGGTCACCGTTGGTGTTGAAGTCCTTTTGCGTGTAGTAGATTGTCATCCCGCCATTGATCGATGTATCATCATGCCTAATCACATCAGCTATTGTCGTACCTCAATTGGAAAACGAAGTAAATACCCTTCATACCCTAGCTGTGCATTCGGATACTGTGGCACGCGTTTGTAACTCCCATTCTCATGACGGAAATACATCACAGCCGTCCAATAGTTACTGCCACAGTCAGTCATGCTGCACCAATGAGCATGGGTGTGCGAGTCAATACAAACCTGAAATCCTCAGTGTATACACACGTAGTGCAATTGGCCTGTTCGCCTATGTCGCCCTTCATGGTGGGGGCGAAGGCATTGCCTCCAACAATCTAGCAAGTATTAGTATCATGGTTACGGTAATTTGGTCTGAATATAGAATATAGTGTAGGGTGAAGTACCTGGTGGACATGAGCAGAGGGATTAGCACCGGGTTCTACAAGGGGATCGATGCGCTGAACTGAAACAGTAGAGCAGCCAAAGCGGAGCGCGGCCTTTGCTAGACCGGCGTGGAGAATAACGTTGCTCCACTTCATTTTGTAACGCTTTATTGTACTGACACAGAATTCAAATTTCTGTTTGCACAAGCGATTTCTGGGTGCGTCAAAAATAAAGACAGCTCGAGGCAAAAGAGTACATTCCTCGCTTCATCCAGAACTGCTGCGCTTGGTTACCTTTTTGTCGAATGCCACGCTCACTTGCCGAGCCCAGAACCTCCGTTGGGGATATTAGCCTCATATATCGCATTGTGTTGTTGCGTCCTATCGCTGGACGATGCGCAATTGGGTGCATATTAATTGACGTTTCCCCTCCCTCGGATCACCACAAATTGAAACCTTAATGGTATATTTGGCAGGAGGACGCCAATGCCGGGCTCTAGATGGAGGTTCTGGGTAGATGACTGTTCCTTGGTAAGATAGGTACTTGTGTACTCCCAACTACCGACTTCTAGGCATACGGTAGTGTACGCGCATACAGTATTCGGACTCTGGGAACCGGGCTAGCATTGGATTCAATGAGCTGTGTCAGCTATTTGGCTGGAGCCATTGAGACTAAGCCAGTGGTATATTTCCACTCGATCTAGTGCGAAGAATGGCTAATCGCATTCGTTTACGTTGTAAGTCTGCAAGTTAATAGATGGGCAGGTACATCGAGCTTCAACGGCGTGGCCTAAAAAAGAGTTGCTGTTCTACGAGCGGATTTCAAGGTTACACGCTGTTGAAAGAAAGAAGGGGCATAATTACGGGCAAACATACCAATTGACGTCGCATGGCATTGTCGAACTGTAGCACCCTCATCCCCCTAAGGTGCCCCACGAAAATGACGTAGACTAGCGAGTGTCGATCTCGCATCTTCGCATCCAACGGCCCAACCACACTCCGGTGCTAGCGTCCAACGGCCAAACTTTACATCCGCAGCATCGCATTGTGGAATGCGATCTCAAGCCCACTCCCAGCTAAGCAGCTGTCTAAACCCTACAGAGCAACAACTAGCCTCAGGCGAGCCTGTAGCGCAAAACGTATGGTGCTGCCCGTGCATATGCTGCGCGCATGTACTTCGTCGATTTGTAGGAAAAGCGATGGGGATTACCATGATCCGTGAGCGGCTTGCAAGTAGGCTTTCGCCTAGCGTGCAATCCACAACGGGTCGGAGGGACTTTGCTACACCTATGCGAAGCAGACGAGTAGTATAAGAGACGAGAATGGCATTTCCAAACTCTCTACGAATACCAGGCCATTCATCTTTCCACGCTTCGAATCAGGGGACATATCAAGCATCACAAGAAACATGCCACCCAAAAGCCGCTCCCCAGACCCCAAGCCCAGCGCCTTTGCACGTCGCATCTACAACCCTCTCGGTTTCCAAAAAGCCTACAACTTCATCCTCTGGTTCCTCTTCGCCGGTGCTTTCTTGGGATGTACGTGTACTCTCCAACACAAGAGCATTCCACTGCGTCTTTCTATCCAATCCAACCTCCCTACTCCGTTTCCATGACCCATCTACACCACCACCTTCTCTCCACGAAAAACCCCCCACTAAAACCCCCCCTTTTAGTCACCCTCTCCCGCCTCCCATACCTAAACTTCACCACCCTCTGCCCCCCGACCGGCCCCGAGGGTAGCAACTCCGCCGCCCCGGGCGAATGCTACTGGTACACCACCTCCGCGCGCTACAAGACCGGCATCATTCTGCACCTCGCGAGCATCCTACCGGCGAGCCTTCTCGCGGTGCTGCAATTCACGCCG
>Ga0247757_10000536_pt1 | contig 30839 bp, 27 predicted proteins | sample UWRJL126311R4_FD_180929 | JGI IMG/M metagenome (GOLD analysis project Ga0247757, IMG submission 180929) | Plant litter microbial communities from Arlington Agricultural Research Station in Wisconsin, United States - UWRJ-L126-311R-4 | ecosystem: Environmental > Terrestrial > Plant litter >... | reverse complement strand
GGCGTTGCGGCTGGACAGGGCCAGGCCGTCGGCGGCGCGCACGGTCGGGGCGGTCACGACGCGGACCGGGAGGTCCAGGTCGCGCACGGCGCGGCGCACGACGAGGGCCTGCTGGGCGTCCTTCTGCCCGAAGTAGGCGGCGTCGGGCTGGACGATGCTCAGCAGCTTGCTCACCACGGTGGTGACGCCGTCGAAATGGCCGCGGCCGCGGTGGGCGCCCTCGAGCGTCTCGGTGAGCGGGCCGTCGACCCGCACCGTGGTCGCGTGGCCGTGCGGGTACATCTCCGCGACCGACGGGGCGAACAGGAGGTCGGCCCCGGCGTCGCTGGCCAGCTCGGCGTCGGCGGGCAGGTCGCGCGGGTAGGCGTCCAGGTCGGCGGCCTCGCCGAACTGCGTCGGGTTGACGAACACCGACACGACGACCACGTCGCTCTCGTCCCGGGCCTGCTCGATCAGCGAGCGGTGCCCGGCGTGCAGCGCGCCCATCGTCGGCACCAGGCCGACGGTGCTGCCGTGCCGGCGGGCGGGCCGCAGCGCCGCCCGCAGCTCGGAGATCGCGTGGATCGTCCTCATGCCGGGACCTCGACGGGGCGGTCGGCCAGCGCCCGGGTGGCGGTGGCGAGCGCGTCGAACAGGGGCAGGAGGTCGGGCGTGCGCTCGGCGACCGCGGCGCGCTGCCGGGCGACCGTCTCGGCGTCGCCGCGCACGATGGGCCCGGTGAGGGCGGGCCGGGCGCCGGTGGCGGCCCAGTTGTCGACCGTCGCGCGCACGAGCGGCACGAGCAGGTCGCGGCCGGCGCCGGTGGTCGCCGCGAGCCGCTCGGCGGCGTCCTCGACGGCGAGGAGGAAGTTGGAGGCGATCGACGCGGCCGCGTGGTAGGCGGGGCGGTCGGCGTCGTCGATCGCGAAGGCGGTCATCCGCAGCTGCTCGGCGAGGACGTGCGCGGCGGCCAGCGCGCGGTCGGTCGTCCCCGCCACGGCACAGGACGCGCCGGCGAAGTCGGCGCCGTCCGCGGGCACGGTCATCAGCGGGTGCAGGCCGAACGCCTCGTGGGGAGCCAGGGCGGCCAGGCCGGTGGCGCCGGAGCAGTGGCCGACCAGCGGGCCGGGGGTGACGGCGGCGGCGGCGCGGGCGATCTCGGCGTCCGGGACGCAGAGCAGGACCACGTCGCATCCCTGCGGATCGGCGCCGCGGCCCAACGGGCCGACGACCTCGACGCCGGCGGCGGTGAGGGTGTCCGCGAGCGCGGTGCCCAGGCGGCCCGCGCCGACGACCGCGCAGCGGCCAGGTGAAAGGGGGGTGTGCATCGTGTCGGTCCAGCTCCCGAGAGGGGGATGCCGGCGCGTGGTGATGAGGTGGTGGCGTTCCTGCGGTAGGGGGTCCGTCCCCGAGAGGGGGTGACGGCCTGCCTGAAGAGTACCCCTTCGTCAACCCTCTTCGGCGCGGCGGTACGATCGCGGCGTGTCCACGGTCGACGAACGGCGCGAACGGCTGACCGAGGCCTTCCACCGCGCGCGGGCGTGCGAGCGGTGCCCGGAGCTCGTCGCCACCCGCACGCAGGTGGTGTTCGGCGCCGGCAACGCCGACGCCGACCTCATGTTCATCGGGGAGGCGCCGGGGCGCGACGAGGACGTCAACGGCGTCCCGTTCGTGGGCCGCTCCGGCCAGCTGCTGACCGACCTGCTGGAGGCGGTGGGCCTGCACCGGGAGGACGTCTTCATCGCCAACGTCCTGAAGTGCCGCCCGCCGGACAACCGCAACCCGGCACCCCGCGAGATCGCCAACTGCCGTGAGTACCTGGAGCAGCAGCTCGCGCTGATCCAGCCGCGCGTGGTGTGCACGCTGGGCAACTTCTCCACCAAGCTCATCCGGGACAAGCCGGACGGCATCACCCAGGTGCGCGGGACCGCGGAGATCGTGACGATCGGCGAGCGCAGCGTGCGGCTGCTGCCGCTCCTGCACCCGGCGGCGGCGCTCTACACCCGCTCGAACGTCGAGCTGCTGCGGGCCGACGTCGGCCTGATCCCCGGGCTGCTCGCGCTCGACCCGCCCCCGCAGCCCGCACCCGCGCAGGCGCGCCCGGCGATGCCGGAGCCCGAGGTCGCCCAGGAGGCGGAGCCCCAGGCCGCCGCGGACCCCGCGCCGCCGGCGGAGCCGAGCGGGGAGCCGGAGCCGGGGCCCATGCCCGAGGCGCCCCCGGTCAAGGACCAGCTCGGCCTCTTCTAGCCCGCCCCGTCCGGCCGGCGCACCGCGCGCCACCAGGCCCGCAGCTCGGCGCGCTCGCGGCCCGACGGCCGGCCCAGCGCGGCCCGCGCCCCGGCGCGAGTGGCGAACGTGACGGCCTGCGCCGCGTCGTCCAGGGCCAGCGCCGTCCCCCCCAGGTCGGTGCGCACCACCTCGCGGCGCCGGCGGGCCTTCAGGTCCAGCGGCTCGCCGCCGAAGTGGGCGGTGGTCGACGTCCCGCCGGTGTGGACGAGCCGTACGGCCGGCCACAGGACGGTGGGGACGCCCAGCGCCGCGGCGCGCAGGCCGAGGTCCATGTCCTCCCCGTAGAGGAACGGCTCCGGGTCGAACGGGCCGAGGCGCCGCAACGTCCCGGTCCGCGCGGCCAGGCAGGCCGCGATGGCCCAGCCGATCTCGACCGGCGCGTCGGAGCGCCAGGGATCGGCGCGCAGCCGCGGGCCCGCCGGCAGGGCCCGGGGGTGGACGAGCGCCGGCAGCAGCGCGGCGACGGTGCCGGGGCGGGGGTGGGCGCTGCGCTGCACCGTGCGATCCGCGTTGAGCAGCCGGGGCGCGAACAGGGCGTCGCGGCGCGCGGGCAGCGCGGCCAGCCGCGCGAGCCCGTCGTCCAGGACGATCGTGTCGGGGTTGAGCAGCACGGTGACGGCGTGGCGGGCCACGGCGACGCCGGCGTTGTTGGCGGCGCCGAAGCCCGGGTTGCCGTCCAGGACGACGACCTCGGCGCCGGCCGCGCGGGCCACCGCGACGCTGTCGTCGGTCGAGCCGCCGTCGACCACGACGACCTGCGGCGCCCCCGGCCCGCTGCCGTGGTGCTCGGCCAGGGACGCGAGCAGCACGGTCAGGTCGCGCGCCGAGTCGTGGGCGACGATCACCGCGGTGAAGCTCATGCGGCCGCCGGCTCGGGCTCGGGCTCGTCCGGCGCGATGCCGGCCGCGGCGGCCAGTGCCGGGTACAGCCCGGCGGCGCAGGCCTCCCACGTGAACGTCGCGGCGCGCTCGCGGGCCAGCGCGCCCGTGGCCCGGCGCCGCGCGGGGTCCAGGACGACCTTCACGAGCATGGCGCTCAACGCCTCGGCGTCCCCCACGGGCACGTACAGCGCGTGGTCCTGGAGGGTCTCGGCGAACACCGGCAGCGCGGAGAGGACCGACGGCGTGCCGTGGAGCGCGGCCTCCAGGGGCACGAAGCCGAAGCCCTCCAGCCACGACGGGGCGACCACGGCGGTCGCGCCCGCGTACAGCCCGTCGAGCTCGGTGGGGGTGACGGCCTCCAGCAGCGTGGTGTCGGGCAGGCCGTCGAACGCGGAGCGCAGCCGCCCGCCGCCCACGACGACCAGGGGGATGTCCAGCCCCGCCGTGCGCGCGCGGGCGTAGGCGACGGCGAGCAGGTCGGGACCCTTGCGGGGCTCCAGCGCGCCCACGAACAGGAGGTAGCGGTCGGGGATGCCGTCCGGGGCGAGGCCGGCCGGCGCGCCGGCCGGGGACAGGCCGGGCGAGGCGACCGTGACGCGGTCGGGGTCCAGCGCCCAGGAGGCGACGGCCCGGTCGGCGGTGACCTGGGACACCGCGCTGACCCGGGCGGCGTCGCGCGCCAGCGCCGGCGGGCGGGCCAGCCGGTGCCACCGGCGCTCGTAGCCGGTGAAGTCGCGGGGCCGCTCCTCCCACGACAGGTCGTGCACGGTGAGGACGTAGGGGGTCCCCGCCGTCAGGGCGACCGGGGCGGGGGCCGGCAGCCACACGACGTCGACGTCGCCGCCGAGCAGCCGGTCCAACCGCGGGCGGCGCAGGAGCGCCGCCGCGCCGAACACGATCCGGCTCGGCCGCCGGTCGCGGACGAGCACGACGTTGTCGCCGGCCGGGGCGTCGACCGGTCCGCGGCCGGGGATGAAGCACCGCCACTCGTCCTCTGGGTGGGCGGCCGCCAGCGCCTGCAGCGCCCCGCGCGTGTAGTGGGCCACGCCGCGGCCCGCGGCGAGATGGCGGGCGTCCACCCCTACCTTCATGCGCCTGACGCTAGTGGATCGCCACGACGCCCTCCGGCCGCTCGCCCGTCCGGTCGCGATCGTGTCCGGTGACGGTGTGTCAGGGGACGGGACTCTGGGGTACTCTCGGGACAGATGTCCCAGCCCGTCCGCCTCGGCGCGCAGCGCGTCGCCCTCGTCCACGACTTCCTCCTCGACCTGCGCGGGGCCGAGCGCGTGTTCCTCGAGCTGTGCGAGCTGTTCCCCGAGGCCGACATCTTCACCGCCGTGTACGACGAGCGGGGCACCGAGGGCCGGTTCGCCCATCGCCGCGTGATCACGTCGGGCCTGCAGCGCCTGCGGCCGACCGCCTCGACGTTCCGGCCCCTGCTGCCGTTCTACCCCGCCGCGATGGAGTCGCTCGACCTGCGGGGCTACGACCTCGTCGTCTCCAGCTCCTCCGCGTGGGCGCACGGCGTGATCCCCGACGAGCACGCCGTCCACATCTGCTACTCGCACAACCCGTTCCGCTACGCCTGGAACGAGCGCGAGGCGACGCTCGCCGCCCGCAACGTCCTGGTGCGGCCCGCGCTGGCCTCGATCATGCGCCGCTGGCGGGCGTGGGACTTCGCCGCCGCCCAGCGCGTCGACGCCTACATCGCCAACTCCGAGACGACGCGCCTGCGGATCCACCGGTACTTCGCCCGCGAGGCGACCGTCCTGTACCCGCCGGTCGACGTCCAGCGCTTCGCGCCCGGGCCCGTCGGCGACCACTACCTGGTGCTCTCCGAGGTCATGGCCCACAAGCGGATCGAGGTCGCCGTGCGGGCGTTCACCCGCATGGGGCTGCCGCTGGTCGTGGCCGGCAACGGGCCGGACAGTCGCCGCCTGCAGCGCCTGGCCGGCCCCACCGTGCGGTTCGCCGGCCGGGTCAGCGACGCCGAGGCCGAGCGCCTCCTGAGCGGCGCCCGCGCGGTGATCGTCACCGCGACCGAGGAGTTCGGCATCGTCGCCGTCGAGGCGCAGGCCTCGGGTCGTCCCGTCATCGGGCTGCGGGCCGGCGGGGTGCTGGAGACCGTGGTCGAGGGGCAGACCGGCGTGTTCTACGACGAGCCGACCCCGGAGTCGCTGATCGCGGCGGTCCAGGCCTTCGATCCGCTGGCCGTCGACCCGGCGGCCTGCGTGGCCCAGGCCCAGGGGTTCAGCCGCGAGGCGTTCCACGAGCGGTTCGCCGCCGTCGTCGAGCAGGTGACGCAGAGCGACCGGCAGGGCACGATCGACGATCGGCGCGCCGGGCGGCGCCCGCGACCGCGTTCGCGCGGGCTGGCGCTGCAGGTTCGCGGCCGCCGCTGAGCACCCGCCGTCTTCGCGGCACACGCCCGGTGTCCAGGCCGGTTCACGTGTCTTGCGGGCGGCTGCCGACGCGACGGGCTCGGCGGATACCCGCCACGGACTGTCGCGAATCCGTAGGCTAAGCGCATGGCCGTGGACACTGCACACGAGCTTCCGGTCGCCACGCTTGCTCGCCGATTGGATCCGGCGACGCTCGCACGGCGAATGGTGGCGGAGTTCAGCACCGCGATCCCCGCCTATGCGCGGCTTCCCGATCCGGACGCCGCCGGGGGCATCCTGGAGATGTCGCGCCGCAACCTCGAGCTGTTCGTCGAGTGCGTCGTCGCGGACCGCACGCCCACTCGCGAGGAGCTGGAGCCGTTCTGCCGCTCCGCCCGCCAGCGGGCCAGCGAGGGCATGCCGCTGGAGGACCTGCTCGCCGCCTACCGCATGGGCGGCCGGCTCGGCTGGCGCGAGATCAGCACCGCCTCCCTGCCGAACGAGCAGGAGGCCCTCGTCGAGATGGCCGAGCGGACGATGCACTACATCGACCGGGTCTCCGCCGCCGTCGCCCAGTCCTACCTGGACGCCCGCCAGCACCACGTCTCGGAGGAGGAGCGCCGCCTGCGCGACCTCTTCGACGGGCTCATCGACGGCTCCCCGCTCAGCTCCGGCGTGCGCGCCGTGGCCGAGCGCCTCGGCTTCGCGATCGAGGGTCCGCACCGGCCGTTCGCGCTCGTCGTGCCCGGCGCCGCCGCCCACGAGCACGCGGCCATCGCCACCGGCCTGCGCGGCCGGGGCGTCCTGGCCCTCACAGAGGGCGAGCGCGTCGCGGGCCTCGCCCCGTCGACGGTGCGCGCCGGCGACCTGGCCGGCGGCGACGCCATCCTGGCCATCGGCGACCCGTCGAGCGCCCCCATGCTCGCCGACGAGCTGGAGGATGCGCGCCTGCTGGTCGCGGTCGGTCGCCGGCTCGGCAAGAGCGGCGAGCTGCGCACCGACGAGTTCCTGCCCGAGCTGCTGCTCGCCCGGTCCGCCGGGGTCGCCGATCGCATCACCCAGCGCGTGTTCGCGCCGCTGGACGCGTACGAGGAGCGCCGCACGTCGGCGCTGGCGGACACGCTCGAGCGGTTCGTCTCCCTCGGCCTGGATCGTCGCGGCGCCGCCGCCGACCTGGGCGTGCACCCCAACACGCTGGACTACCGCCTCCGTCGCATCGGCGAGCTGACGGGGCTGGACCTCGGGCAGCCGCGGGACGTGGCGATCGTCGTGCTCGCCTGCCGCCACCGGCGGCTCATGGCCTCCGGGCTCTGACGCCGCCCCGTCCGCCCGTCGTCTGGCCTCCCGGCTAGGGTCGCCGGGTGACCGAGGTGGTGCAGACCCCGCTGTGGATCGACCTCATCGCCGCCGTGGTCGGCGGGCTGGCGGGGGCGACGGTGGCGGCGCAGAAGCGCATGGACATCACCGGCGTGGTGGGGTTGGCCCTGGCGACGGGGCTGGGCGGCGGCATCCTGCGCGACGTCCTGCTCAACGACCTCCCCGTCGCGTTCCAGGCCCCGTGGTACATCCTGGCGGCGCTGGGCGCCGCGCTGGCCGTCTTCCTGTTCGAGCGGCAGATCGACCGGCTCACGTTCGCGGTGGTGATCCTCGACGCGGGCGCGCTGGCGATCTACGGCGTCGTCGGCGCGGACAAGGCGCTGGCCAACGGCATCAGCACGCTGCCCGCGATCTTCATCGGGGTGCTCACCGCGGTGGGCGGCGGCGTGCTGCGCGACATCCTCACCAACCAGACGCCGCGCATCTTCCGGGCCGACGACACGCTGTACGCCACCGCCGCGCTGGGCGGGATCCTCGTGTTCGTCGGGCTCTACGAGCTCGACGTCGCGCTCGCGCCGGCCGCGTTCATCTCCGTGGGGTTCGGCTTCGGCCTGCGGGTGCTCGCCTGGCGGCTGGGCTGGGGCACGCCGCAGCCGTTCGACGCCACCGAGCGCGTGCGCGAGGTGGCGCAGAAGCTGCGCGCGCGGGACGACTGACGCCCCGCGCGCCGCCCGCTACCTCGCGTGGGCGACCAGCCAGGCGGTCGCGTCGGGCTCGGCCACGCCGAACACGTCGTAGTGGCCCTTGCCCGGGTACGTCTTGTACTCGACGCTGGCGCCGTTCTTGACCAGCGACGTGTTGAGCCCGTCGGTGAAGAACGGGAAGACGGCGGTGTCGGCGGAGCCCTGCAGCAGCAGCACCGGGACGGTCAGCCTCAGCGTCTCGGGGTCGTTGGCGGTCAGCACGGCCTGCAGGTCGGTCTGGTCGGCGCCGCTCTTCAGGAGGTTGCTGGGTGCGATGCCGCCCCACGAGTCGGCCTCGGACAGCCCGCCCAGGCACCGCTTCTCGACGTCGGGGACCAGCGCGTTGGCCTCCGGGGAGAGGAGGGCCTCCAGGTCGACCTTCGGCTTGCCCTGCGCGGCGCCGGTGAGGAACAGCGCGCCGGTGCCGGAGATCGAGCCGCCGGGGCTCGTGAACGTGGGGGCGAGGGAGACGATCGTCTTGATGTGGGAGGCGGGGGCGACGGCGACGAGGCCCTTGAGCTTCAGCTCCGGCGCCCACGCCTTCGCCAGCGAGGTGGCGAACAGCGCGGCCTGGCCGCCCTGGGAGTGGCCGCCGATCAGGAGCGTGGTGCCGATGCGCTTGTCCAGCTTGCGCGCGGCGCGCACGATGTCGATCGCGCCGCGGCCCTCGGAGGCGCCGATGAGGTACGGGTGGGGCCCGGGCGTGCCGAGCCCCTCGTAGTCGGTGCGCACGACCGCGAAGCCCTTCGCCAGCCACGCGTTGAGCGTCGGGTAGACGTAGGAGATGTCCTCGTGCGCCGGGTTGGACGCGCTGTCCCGCGACGGCGCGCAGATGTCGGCGCTGCCCGTGGTGGCGTGCGTCCACGTGATCACGGGCCAGCCGCCCTTGGGCGCCTTGCCCTTCGGCACCGACACCGTGCCGGACACGGCGATCTTCCTGCCGGAGATCGAGGTCGAGCGGTAGAGGACGAGCGTGTTGGCGCTCGCGCCCTTCAGCGCGGCGGCCCCCGTGAGCTTGCGCGACCACACGACGTCGCCGTGCTGGCCGGTGAGCTTCTTCGGCGGGGTGTAGAAGGCCAGGCCGGCCGGGGCCTTGGCCGGCTTCTTCGGCGCCGCGGCCGAGGCCTGGGTGGCGGGGACGACGGCGGCGGCGAGCCCGCAGAGGGCGATCGCGAGGCCGGTGCGGGACAGAGCTGTGCTGGCGGACATCGGGTGAGTCTGCCTGATCCGGCGGGGTCCGTGCGTCATCCGCAGACGCCGTGAGTCTGGGACGGCCGTCCGGTCGCCGTTCACTCCTCGCGCAGCAGCGTGGCCTTGAGCCGGTCGAACTCCTCCTGGGTGATCGCGCCGCTGGCCTTCAGCCCGGCGAGCCGCTCGAGCCGGGCGACGACGTCGCCGGTCTGCGCGGGGCCGGACAGCGCCAGCCCGGAGAGCAGGCGCGACGGGTTCGGGACCGGATCCGGACGGCCCGGGGTCGGCCGCGGGGCCACCGGCGGAGGGGTCGTCCCCGGGGTGGTGCCGGCGGGCGGTACCCGCACGCCGCGACGCCGGCTCCGGTTGCCGAAGCCCACGATCAGCAGGGGGATGATCCCCATCGGGACGAAGATCACCAGCAGGATGATCGCCGCGAGCTGGCCGCCGCCGCCGTCCACGTCGTAGGCCGCCGGGCCCCACGCCGAGTAGGCGAGCGCACCGGCCACGCCGAGGAACGTCGCCGACCACATGAGCAGGCCCAGCGGGATCGGGCTCGGCCGCTTCCAGCGCACGCCGCCGCTGTACAGCAGCACGCCGACGAGGCCGCCGATGACCGCCACGAAGATGAGCATGATCTTCAGGCCGGTGCCGGGCGGGCACGGCCGGGCCGACACGTACGGGCCGCCGGAGGCGCACGTGCCGATGTGGCCGAGCGAGTAGATCGAGTAGCAGAAGGTCACGACCGCGGCCCCGGAGAGCAGCAGCCCGACGACCGAGAAGAGGGCACGGCGCACGGCTAGGACCCCGCCTTCACGTCGCGGCCGGCGAGGTCGCTGGTGTACCGCCGCTGGTCCGGTGGGGTGCCGCGCGCGAGGAAGAGCGCCCAGCGGGAGGTGCGCGGACTGGTGGAGTCGACGGAGAGCACGAGGTAGGCCACGTCGGTGGGCTGGGTGTGGGTGCGCTCGTTCACCGCGCGCACCAGGCGCTCGGGGGCCTGGGGGTCGATGCGCGAGAGGGCCAGGCCCTTCTCGGTCGTCTCGCCCGTCCCGTCCTCGTGCGTCTTCAGCGCGACGTCGACCGAGACCTGGCGCAGCGCGTACTCGCCGGTGCGCACCGACGCGTTGACGCGCGTGGGCTCCACCCGGATCGAGGTGGGCCGGCCGTCGGGGTAGCGGTCCCCGATCGCCGTCATCGCCCCGGCGAACTGCCCCGCGGTGAGCAGCGAGAGCGGGCCCAGGCCGGTGACCTCGCCGCGGGCCGCCTTCTTGACCGGGTCGTTCAGCTCGTCCTGCTCGGCTCGCGTGAGGACGAAGACGACGGCGCCGATCACGAGCAGCGTCCACACGAGCAGGACCAGGCCCTCTCCGGGCCCGCGGCGATCGCGGCGGTCCCGGGCCGGCTCGGCGCCCGTCGTGACGCCCGCCACGGCACTGGGGCCCGCGGAGGGCGGGTCGCCGGGCAGGCCAATGTCGTCGGAGAGGGACATGGGCCGGAGTCTGCCGGACGTCCACGCGGCTGTGGGGTCGGTTTACTGCCAATCTGGTGTCAACTTCCCGACCCCCTCGGGTCGATCCCCACCGCGATCCCGCTGAGCGGGATCAGCGTGGGGCTCGACGGCGGACGGGCGGTAGGCTCGCGCCCATGCCCTCGTATGACTACGTCGTGGTCGGTGCCGGCTCCGCTGGCTGTGTGCTGGCCAGCCGCCTGTCGGAGGATCCGGCGATCCACGTCCTGCTGCTCGAGGCGGGTGGCCGCAACCGCCACCCGAGCGTGACGATCCCCGCCGCGTTCTCGCAGCAGTTCCACTCCTCCCGCGACTGGGACCTCCAGACCGATCCGGAGCCGGCGTGCGACGAGCGGTCGCTCTACGTGCCGCGGGGCAAGGGCCTGGGCGGGTCGAGCGCCATGAACGCGATGCTCTACGTCCGCGGCCGGCCCCTGGACTACGACCTGTGGGAGGCCGGCGGCGCGACCGGGTGGGGCTGGGACGCGGTCAAGCCGTACTTCCTGCGCGCGGAGGACAACGTCCGCGGGGCGAGCGAGGACCACGGCGTCGGCGGCCCGCTGCGGGTCGAGAACCCGCGGTCGCCGCGGCCGATCACCCGCACGTTCCTGGAGGCGGCCGAGGCGGCCGGCATCCCCTACATCCCCGACTACAACGGGCCCGAGCAGGACGGCGCGGCGCTGGTCCAGGTGACGCAGCGGGCAGGCCGGCGCTGGAGCACCGCCAACGCGTACCTGGCCCCCGCCGCCGGCCGGCCCAACCTCACGGTGGTGACCGGCGCCCAGGTGCGGCGCGTGGTCGTCGACGGGGGGCGGGCGACCGGCGTGGAGTACAAGGACCGGCTGGGCCGCACGCGGACGGCGACCGCCGGGCGGGAGGTCGTCCTCTCGGCGGGGGCGATCGGCTCGCCGCAGCTGCTGATGCTGTCGGGGATCGGGCCGGCCGGCCAGCTGCGCGAGCACGGGATCCCGGTGGCCGTGGACGCGCCGGGGGTGGGGGAGAACCTGCAGGACCACCCCTACCAGGTGTGCATCTGGGACGTGCCCGGCGGCGGGTCGCTCGCGGACGCCGAGAAGCCCGCGGCCCTGGCCGAGTGGGTGCTGCGCAAGACCGGCCCGCTGACCTCCACGCTGGCCGAGGCCTTCGCGTTCGTGCGCAGCCGGCCCGGGCTGCCGGCGCCCGACCTGCAGTTCCACTTCGCCCCCGCCTACTTCGTCGACAACGGCGCGACGGTGTACGACGGCCACGCCGCGACGTTCGGGCCGGTGCTCATCACGCCGCGCAGCCGCGGGCACGTGCGCCTAAGGTCGTCCGACCCGGGGGACAAGCCCCACATCCTCACCAACTCCCTGTCGGACCCGCGGGACGTCGCCGCGCTGGTCGCGGGCGTCCGGCTGGCTCGGGAGATCGCCGCCACCCCGCCCATGCGGGCGGTGCTCGGTCGCGAGCTGTTCCCCGGCGAGGGGATCCAGGACGACGTGGAGATCGAGGACGACCTGCGCCGCCGCGTGGAGCTGCTCTACCACCCGGTCGGCACCTGCCGCATGGGGGCCGACGACGAGGCGGTGCTCGACCCGGACCTGCGCGTGCGCGGCGTGGACGCCCTGCGCGTGGTCGACGCCTCGGTGATGCCGCTGATCCCCGGCGGCAACACCAACGCCCCGACGATCATGGTCGCCGAGCGCGCCGCGGACCTCATCCGGGGTCGCGTGTCCGTGTCATCCGTGTCGTAACGCCACCGGTTCGTCACAGGACTGTGCCAATCGCCCGCTGAGGGGCGAGATCCGGCGTGGTGCGGGCTACGTTGGACGGGCGTTGGCGTCGGGTTGTGCCTCCATCGCATCGGGACATGCGGGCATGCGGCTTGTCCCCGATACGGAAGGAGGTGACCATGTGGTCACGGCGCTGACGTTCGCGCTCCTGATCATCCTGGTCCTCGTGGCCAGGATGTAGGGAGAACGACGAAGGGCCCGGACTCAGCCCCGGGGCCCTTCACTGCCGGGCGGACCCGGCGGGTGACCATGATGCGATGGTCGGCGCTGACGGGAACAGGGTACCAGCGCCCCGATCGCTACCGTCCTGGGCATGGCTCTTCGCATATCCGCTGTGTCCCCCTCGTGAGCGCCGTCGCGCGGCTGCTGCCGCCGGAGGGGTCGCGGGGCTCGCGGGTGGGGCGGATCGCCGCCGGCATCGCGCTGGAGACCGTGGCCTTCGTGCTCGTCACCGTGCTCTTCCCGGTCCTCCTGATCGGCGCCGCGGTCGCGGACCTGGTGCTGTGGCTGCGCCGGCGCAAGCCGTGGACGGGCGTGCGGCTCGTCGCGGTGCTGTGGTGGTTCCTGGCCGGGGAGCTGCGCGGGCTGATCGGCCTCGGCCTGGCCTGGCTCGTCTCCGGCCCGTGGAAGGGCGACACGCCCGCTCGCCGGCGCCGCGTCTTCCGCCTCCAGGCCACGTGGGCGGCCGGCCACCTGTGGGGGATCCGCCGCATCTTCGGGCTGCGCTTCGAAGTCGAAGGCGACGAGCTGGTCAACCCGACGGAGGCGGCCGAGACCCCGCCCGTGCTCGTGTTCATCCGCCACGCGAGCATCGTCGACAACGCGCTGCCCGCCACCGTCCTGAGCCTGCCCCACCGCCTCAGCCTGCGCTTCATCATCAAGCACGAGCTGCAGGCGCTGCCCACGCTGAACATCGGCGGCCACTGGATCCCCACCTGCTTCGTGCGCCGCGAGTCCGACAACCCGGACCGCCAGGTCGCCCGGGTGCGCACGCTCGGCGAGCATCTGGGCCCCGGCGACGGCGTCCTCATCTACCCCGAGGGCACGCGCTTCACGGCCTCCAAGCTCGCGCGCGCCCAGGCCAAGATCGCCGAGCACGACCCGGCGATCTCCGTCTACGCCGGCCAGCTGCGCCACCTGCTGCCGCCCCGCCTGGGCGGCCCGCTCGCCCTGCTCGACGAGGCGACGGAGGCCGACGTGCTGGTCTGCGGCCACGTCGGCTTCGACGGCTTCGAGCGGGTCAGCGACGTGTGGCGCGGCGGGCTCGTCGGCCGGACGATCAAGGTCCGCTTCTGGCGGCACGCGCGCGCCGAGGTCCCGGAGACCCAGGAGGAGCGCATCGCCTGGATCTACGACCGCTGGCTCGCCCTGGACCGGTGGATCGAGGAGCAGCACGAGGAGACGGCAGAGCGGCCCGCCGGGCCCGCGGTCGTCCCGCTCCAGCCGGTCGCCTGAGCGCGTCGGATCGGCCGGCGGCTAGCCCACCCAGATCGTCCGGGCGGTGAGCAGCAGGGCGATCGTCACCAGGATGAGGACGGAGCGCACGAACACCGCGTTCTCGAACCGCTCCTCCTCCCGCAGCTCCAGCGCGGCCTGCTCCGCCGGCACCGGGAGGCCGCCGCCGCGCGTGTCGCGGTCGTCCGGCGCCTGCACCACCGGCCAGTCCGGCAGCACGGCGAACGCCGCGAACGCCGGGAAGGCCGGGAACCGGGGATCGCGCCCGTCCAACTCCGCGTCGAGCCCCACCTCGGGCCCGCTCAGCGGGACCGAGGTGGGGCTCGACGCGATCTTCCGCTCCGCCGCGGCCGCGCGGCGCACGCGGGCGACCGCCGCGCCGATCGCCACGCCCGTGACCGCGACGGCGCCCGCCCGCACCGCGAACCGCGGCCACCGGCGCATCCGCACCTCGTCGGCGGCGCTCATCGCAGCTCCCCCGTCCCGATGTGGCCCGTCTTCTCGGTCTTCTCCCACACCATCTCGGCCCCGCGCAGCTCCTTGAGGTACCCGTGGGTGGTGATCGCGCACAGCAGCGGCCCGTAGCCCACGACGTAGAGCAGCGGCGCGGCGAGCGGCTGCAGGGGGCTGGCGTCGACCCGCTTGACCAGCCAGGCGGCGACCATGCAGAGCGACGGCCACGAGTAGACGAACAGCAGCAGCACGGTGGAGAACGTGCCGGCGGTCTGCACGCCCGCGTCGCCCAGCCAGCCGGCCACCACGTCGGTGAACAGCGGGGGGTAGGCGGCGTACAGGATGATGAGCAGGCTGATGCCGCCCGGGAACATGATTCCCTCGCGCCAGGCGCGCCGCGCGGTGTCGGGGTCGACCGAGAAGCTCGACAGCGTCACGTACAGGTACGTGGTCAGCGTCAGGTACCAGAGGACCCGGAAGGCCACGGCGGCCACGTCGCGGTCGAGGAAGAACAGCCCGAGCAGGCCGATGGTGGCCCCGACCATGAGCACGGGCATCAGGAAGATCGTGAACCAGATGAAGGCGAAGCTGAGGCCGCCGAGCGGCCCCTTGTCCCGCCGCAGCCAGATGTCCTTGAAGCGGAACGTCACCTGCACGTTGCCCCGGCTCCACCGCACCCGCTGCTTCCACAGCCCGCCGACGTCGCGGGGCTCCTCCGCCCACACCGTCGCGTGGGGATCGAAGACCACGCGCTTGCCGTCGAGCTGGATGTTGAACGTGGTGACGGTGTCCTCGGCCAGCGTCGACGTGTCGATCTCGCCGCCGATCGCCTCCAGGCTCTCGCGCCGGATGAGCTGCGCGCCGCCGGCCAGGCAGGCCTGGGCGCCGAGCACGTTCTGGGCCCGCCGCGCCGCCGCCTGCGCGGTCACGTACTCGAAGGCCACGAACCGGTTCATGAAGTTGCCCGGCCGGCTGCCCTCCTTGATGTAGGCCGTGATGGCGCCGACGTCGGGATCGCCGAAGTAGCGCGTCATGCGGCGCAGCGACGGCGGGGTGAGGATCACGTCCGCGTCGATGATCATCACCGCCTCGTACCACCCCTCGGAGCGGATGATCCGCAGCCCGTGGTTGATCGTGTGGGCCTTGCCCTCGCCGCCCTTCTCCCGCCGCAGGTGGAAGACCTGGCCCGGGTACTCCACGGCCTTGGCCTGCACCCGCTCGGGCGTCTCGTCGGTGCTGGCGTCGTCCACCACGTAGACGCGCAGGGCGTCCCGCGGATACTCCAGCGCCATCAGCTGGTCGATCGTGCGGGAGACGACCATCGCCTCGTTCCAGGCGGGGACGATCAGCGCGATCCGCGGGTAGAGCGGCTGCTCGGACGGCTGCAGGCGCCGGAAGCGGTGCCAACCGGCCAGGAGGAACTGGTAGAAGCCCGACACCTGCGGCAGCGCGCCGATCAGCACGAGCGCGACGCAGATCCAGGCCAGCGCGGTCACCGCGTCACCGCCACGCGGGGGATCAGCGACCCTCGCCGGCGGCGAGCTCGCGCACGACCGCGGCGACGTGGTCGTAGCGGGCGATGCGCTCGCGCGCGTGGGCGTCGGTGCTGGTCAGCAGCTCCACGCCGCGGTCCAGGAAGGGGCGCAGCGTGCGGGCGTTGGGGGAGCGGTAACGCTCGTTGACCTCGACGATCGCGCCGCCCTGCGCCGCCGCTTCGGCGACCCGCTCGATCAGCTCCATCGGCACGTCGTCCTCGACGATCCCCAGGCGCGGCAGCAGGCTGAAGAAGTGGGCGATGACCACGTCGTCGTAGCGCAGCACCGCGTTGGCCGTGGCGGTCGTCAGGTGCTCGAGGACCTCGCGCTCGGTGACCACGCCGGCGCGCAGGTCGGCGGCGACCTCGTCGGGGTGGCGGGGGCCGTCGGTCCACGGCACCTGGTGGTCCCCGCCGTAGATGCGGTCCACGCCGGCCAGGTCGTCGGGGAGGTCCAGGTGGCCGGCGTCGTCCAGGTACTTGGCCTCGGCGGCGCACAGCAGGACCACGTCGGTCGTCTCCTGCGCGGCGCGCACGGCGGCGACGAACTCCGGGAGGTACGTGGTGTCCCGACGGACGTGGTCCACGCAGGTGATGGTGCGCAGGCCCATCGCCTCGGCCTCGGCGACGTTCTCGGCGACGGTGTTGACGCCGTCGGAGAACGTGGAGTGGATCTGCATGTCCATCTCCGGCGGCGCGGCCACGGGGATCGTGGGCCAGGTCATCACGCCTCCCCGGTCCGCTGCACCGTCTCGATTTCGTCGAAGGGCAGGAACAGCTCCTCCATGTACCGGACCATGCCGACCTCGGCGAACGCGAGCGGCCCGTCGGGCAGCGTCGCGCCCAGCGCCTCGCGCACGGCCAGCGCGGGCATGTCGATCCCGGCGGCCACGGTCAGCGGCATCGTCCCGGGGAAGCGCGCGTTGACCTCCAGCAGCGCCCACGTGCCGTCGGCGGCCCGCTTGGCCTGCACGTTGGCCACGGTGGTGAGGCCGATCAGCTCGGCGACCCGCTTGCCGTACGCCTCCAGCGCCTCGTCGCGGATGGTGCGGCCGGTGATCGCGATGCCCGAGTCGACCTTGAGCCGCTCGCGCGGGACCACGCCGATGACGCGGCCGTCGGCGCGAGCGATGACGTCGAGGGAGAACTCCTCGCCGGGCAGGTGCTCCTGCACGAGGTTGGTGCCGTCGGGCTCGATGGCGGCCAGCGCGGCCCGGTCCTCGATCAGGTGGATGCCGCGCGAGCCGCTGCCCGTGCGGGGCTTGACGATGACCGGGAAGACGACGGAGTCGAGGTCCAGGTGCTCGTCGAGGATGACGCTCGCCGGCACCCGCACCTGGCCCTCGCAGGCCTGATGCAGCGCCCACTTGTCCAGGCAGGTCCGCAGCGTCTCGGGCGAGGCGACGACGACGGCGGCACCGGCCGCCGCGAAGTCCGCCCGCCGCTCGGACACCGGCAGCAGCTCGCTGTCGACGGTCGGCACGACCACGTCGGCCCGCTCGCGGCGGGCCAGCTCCAGCAGGTGGTCGCAGAAGGCGGGGTCGTCGCCCCGCGGCAGCAGGAAGCGCCGGTCGGCGGGGACGAGGTAGAGGCCGGCCGCGTAGGGGTCCAGGTCGGCGGCGAGGACGTCCACCGGCGGGTCGAGGGTGCGCAGCGACTTCATGATCGACTGGCCCGAGGGCCCGCCGACGCCCGTCACGAGGATGCGCGGGCGCGGGGTGGTGGGGTCAATCGGCATCGAGGTGCTCCTCGTTCGCGGTGGGATCGATGTGCACGCTGCCCTGGACGTCGCTGTCGCGCACGACCTCCAGCGGCTCCACGTACCGGCCGCGGGTGAAGCGGCCCCAGTAGCGGGCGGTGGCGCGCGTCAGCTCCTCGTCGAGGTAGCCGCGCGTGGTGGCCTGGGAGCCGTACGCGCGGATCACCTCGAGCTTGGCGTCCATGAAGTCGTCGATGGCGATGAACCGCGTGGGGTGGAAGTCCACCGTGGTCGACGGCGCCTGATAGCAGAAGATGCGGGGCACGCCGCGCGCCGCGACGAGGGTCGCGCGGTGCACGTTGCGGTGGTCCTGATGGACGTCGAGCAGCGTGTGCGTGTAGATGACGGTGGGGGAGACGGCGGCGACCACGTCGCTGATCGCGCCGATCATCACGCCCCCGTCGCTCACGCTCAGGCTCGTGTCCTGCAGGTCGTTGTGGAACAGGCGCGCGCCCATCAGCGCGGCGGCGTTCTCGGCCTCCTGCGCGCGCAGCCCGGGCTCTCCGCCCGCCTCGCCGCCGGTCAGCGTCAGCACGTTGACCTGGTCGCCCTTGGCGGTGTGGGCCAGGAGGATGCCGCCGACGCCGATCTCCACGTCGTCGGGGTGGGCGCCGATGGCCAGGACGACGGCGCGGGCGGCGGCCTTGCGGGTCCGGGCCAGCGCGATCAGCTCGTCGGCCTTGGTCAGCAGCGCGCTGCGGTCGACCGGCTTGGGGAGGTAGTCGTCGGCCCCGGCGCGGATGGCGGCGACGGCGTGGTCGAAGTCGGCGTGGGCCGACAGCATCAGCGCGCTGATCTGCGGCAGCCGCTCGCGGGCGACGCGCACGAGCTCCAGCCCGTCCATGCCGGGCAGCTCGATGTCCGAGATGAGGAGGTCCCAGTCGGTGGTGGGGAGCTGCTCCAGCGCCTCCTCGGCGCTCTGGGCCCAGGTGACGTCGGCGCGCGGGGCGAGCAGGGCGACGAGCACCTCGCCCAGGAGGTCGTCGTCCTCGACGAGCAGGACGGTCGCGGCGGGGTCTGCGGGGCGGTTCATGGCTGTCTCGACCCTACCCCTCCTCCTTCACGGCACGCAGGTGTGAATACGGCGTCCCGTCGCGCAGGGCGCGCACGACGCCCTGGACCATGCTCTCGTCGTGCTCGGTCACGATGCCCTCCGTGATGGCGTCTACGATCTCGCGCTTGCGCTGGATCAGCGCGGCCATCGTCTCGTCGATGGTCTCGGCCGCCAGCAGGTACCAGGCGGTGACCGCGTCGCGCTGGCCGATGCGGTGGCAGCGGTCCTCGGCCTGGTCGTGCATCGCGGGCGTCCACTCCAGTTCCAGGAAGGCGACGTTGGAGGCCCGGGTGAGCGTGATGCCCTGGGCGGCCACGCGGGTGGCGCACACGATCAGCGGCGGCCCGTCGGGGTCCTGGAACGCGGCGATGGTCTGCTCGCGGGCGGGCACCGGGTCGCGGCCCAGCAGGTGCAGCGCGTCGGGGAACCGCTCGATCACCGCCTCCTGCACCTCCACGTGCCGGGCGAACACCACGAGCGGCTCGCCCGAGGCGAGGAAGTCGTGGATCCACGCCAGCGCGCCGTTGAGCTTGCCGCGCGCGGCGAGGCGCTGGAGCACGCCGAGCTGGGCGAGCCGCTCGGCCCGCAGCGTGGCGGCGATCTTGGCGTTCAGCTCCGAGGTGTCGAGCGGCTGGTCGCGCAGCCAGGTGATGACGTCCTTCTGGGCGACCGCGTACTCGCGCTTGTTGTCCAGGGCCATGGGGACGAGGACCTGCCGCTTGGCCGGGAGCTGGGGGAGGACCTCGGACTTCAGCCGCCGCACGAAGCAGCGCCGGCGCAGGTGCCAGTGCAGCCGCTCCTCGCTGCGGTCGCCGCGGAACTCGCGGGAGAAGCGGGCGCCGGAGCCGAAGTCCTCCAGCCGGCCGATCACCCGCAGCTGGGCGATGAGCTCGTCGGCGTGGTTGAGGACCGGGGTGCCGCTGAGCGCGAGCTTGAGCCCGTCCTCGGGCACGACCCGGGCGAGCTTGCGCACGGCCTGCGTGCGCTTGGCCTGCGGGTTCTTGACGTAGTGGGACTCGTCGATGACCAGGGCCCGGGGCCGGCGGCGGGACAGCTCGACCTGGTGGGCGGCGACGATCTCGTAGTTGAGGACGGTGATGTCGCCGCGGGGCGGCACGGCCATCCGGCCGCTGACCACGGCGACCGAGCGGTGGGGCAGCCATTTGGTCGCCTCCCGCTCCCACACGAGCTTGAGCGACGCGGGGCAGACGACGACGGCCGGGTAGGCGCCGTCGGCCTCCAGCGCGGCGAGGGCCTGGACGGTCTTGCCCAGCCCCTGCTCGTCGGCCAGGAACGCCCGCCGCGCGTCGAGCACGTAGCGCACCCCGGCCCACTGGAACGGCTCCAGCTCGCCGCCCAGGACGGCGGCCGTCTCCTCCAGCGGCGGGGCCTCGGTGGCGCGGGAACGGCGCACGGCGTCGGCCGCCTCCTCGTACTCGCGGCGCATCCGCTCCAGCACCGCGCCCGCGGGCAGGTTGGGCTGCACGTCGTGCAGGCCCATGAACGCGTCGAGCTGCGGGACGATCCACGGGTCGATGGCGATGCGCCGGCCGCCGACCGCGCCGGGCAGCTTCTCGAACGCCTGGCCGACGGCGGGATCCCACAGCACGTCGAGCCGCAGCTCGTCGGCCTCGACGGCGGTCCCGCCCCGCTGCTCCAGGGCCAGGACGGCCGGCGGCGGTTCCAGGCCCACCTCGATCATCGTCAGGCAGCGGTCGGCGGCGGCGTCGAGCCGGGCCGAGCTCTGGCCGCGCAGCTCCTCGGCGACCGCGGCGGTGATGGGGACGAGCATCGTGCCGTCCTCCCGCTCGATCGCCCCGTCGCGCAGGACCTCCGACAGGGTGCCCGCGCGCGTCTGCAGCACGAGCCAGCCCCGGCCGTCGTGGCGCGTGGTGCGCACATGGCCGACCCAGCGCTTCTTGATCGAGGCCAGCCAGGCGTCGACGTCGGGGCTGGCCGTCAGCTCCGGGAAGCGCTCCAGCACGTCGGCCACGTGGACGGCGGCCCAGTCGTCGGCGGGCGCCCACCACTCCTTGCGATCCCAGTCGAACTGGCGGCTGGGGATGCCCCGCACGACGTTCACGATGTGGGGGTCGTAGGGGAAGCTGAGGACGACGACCCGGTCGTCCCCGTGCGGCCGGAGCTCGACGTTCGGCTGGTGGGGGGCGAGCTCCATCGGCGGTCAACGGTAGCGGGGGCCCGCGCTGGGCCTATCCTCGTCGGATGATCGCCCTCGCCGCCGCCGCGGCCGCCCTGGCCATGTCCGCGATCTCCGCCGCCGCGCCCGCCGGCCCGGCCAGGCCCGCCGCGGACGCGGTCGACCGTCTCAGCGTGCGCCAGCTCGTGGGGCAGCGGCTGGTCGTCGGCTACCCCGGCGCGGACGTCCCGGCCGACCTGCGCGCGCGGGTGCGCGCCGGCCACGTCGGCGGCGTGATCGTCTTCGACCGCAACATCCCCTCCCGGGCGCACCTGCGCGCGCAGCTGCGGTCGCTGCAGCGCACCAGCCGCCCGCTGAAGCCGCCGCTGCTGACCATGGTCGACCAGGAGGGCGGGCTGGTGAAGCGCCTCAGCGGCCCGCCGTCGAGCTCCCCGGCGGCGATGGGCCGGCGGGGAGCGGCGTACGTGCGCGGGCAGGGCAAGGCCACCGCGGCCAACCTCCGCGCGGTCGCCCTCAACGTCAACCTCGCGCCGGTCGCCGACCTGGGCCTGCCCGGCAGCTACCAGCGCGAGACGGGCCGGGCGTTCTCCGACCGGGCGGCGCCCACCGCCGCGCTGTCCAGCGCGTTCGCGGTCGGGTTGCAGGCCGGCGGCGTGGCGGCGGCGCTCAAGCACTTCCCCGGCCTGGGCCGGGTCTCGGGCGACGAGGACCAGCGGGTGCAGAAGGTCGGGGTGAGCGCCCGGACGCTGCGCCATCAGGACGAGGTGCCGTTCGCCGCCGGGATCAGGGCCGGCGCGCGGATGGTCATGACGAGCACCGCGCTCTACCCGGCGCTGGACGACGAGCCCGCGCTGCTGTCGCCGCGGATCACCACCGGCGAGCTGCGCGAGCGGCTCGGGTTCACCGGCGTGGCGGTCACCGACGACCTCGACGTGCCCGCCCTGCGGCCCTACGGGCAGGCCGGCCGCCTGGGCATCGAGGCGACGATCGCCGGCAACGACGTGCTGCTCTACTGCCAGTCGCCGGGCAACGCCGACCGGGCGCTGGAGGCCATCGTCCGGGCGGTGAAGGACGGGCGCATCAGTCGGGCGGCCCTGGAGACGTCGGTCCGGCGCATCGTCGCGCTGCGCGGCGAGCTGCGGTGACGTTCGTTCACAGGTGCGCGCGCTGAGCGGGTCCCTGGAGCGTTCGTCCCGTACTCTCCCGCCGGTGGCCGACGAACCCGCACGCGCATCCACGGCCCGCCGCCGCCGTCGCGCGGGCCTCGCGGCGATCGTCGCGCTCGGCCTCGGCTGGGTGATGATCATGCAGTCGGTCGGCTGGGCCCAGACCTCGTACTTCGCGTTCGTCAAGGCGCTGGCCGACGGCACCGCCCAGATCGACGACTACCACTGGGAGACACGGGACAAGTCGTACACCAACGGCCACTTCTTCTCGGTCAAGGCGCCGGGCCTGCCCGTGCTGCTCACGCCCGCGTACGTCGTGCTCGACGCGCTGGGGATGGACGACGTCGCCAAGGACGCCGCCGCCAACGCCCGCGAGGGCGGGGCGACCCAGTGGTACTACCGCGGGCTCAACGTCCACGCCTACGGCGACGATCCCCAGCGGGCCGAGACGATCAAGCGCCGGCTGGAGCGCCAGGCGCCCCAGGTGTGGGCGCTCGGGCTGCTCGGCAGCGTGCTCCCCGCGCTGCTGCTGCTGGTGCTGATCCGCCGGCGCGTGGAGCGGTTCGAGCCCGGGATGGGGACGGTCACCGCGGTGACGCTGGGCATGAGCACGCTGCTGATGCCGTTCGCCGTGCAGCTCTTCGGGCACGTGCTCGCCGCGCTGCTGTCCTTCGCGGCGTTCCTCGTCGTGTGGCGTGAGCGGGAGCGGGCGGAGGGGCCCAGCCTCGCGCTCCTCGCGGCCGCCGGCCTGCTCTCCGGCCTGGCCGTGTTCACCGAGTACCCGCTGGCCATCGCCGGGGCGATCGTCGGGGTCTACGCGCTCCTGGGGCACGGCGCCCGCGCCGCCGGCTGGCTGGCCATGGCGCGCCGCGCCGGGGCCTACGCGGCCGGCGTCGTGGTCGGCGTCATCCCGCTGCTGCTCTACAACCTGTGGGCGTTCGGCTCGGTCACCACGCTGTCCTACGCCAACGCGGTCAACGAGCAGGGCACGACCGGCCACGAGACGCTGGGCCTCAACGACGGCGGCTTCTTCGGCGTGATGGCCCCGCGGCTGCGGACGGCCGGCGAGCTGCTGATCTCCCCGCGCGGCCTGCTCGTCCTCACCCCTGTGCTGATCATGGCCGCGATCGGCGTGTGGCTGCTGTACCGCAAGGGCCGCAGGGCCGAGGCGGTCGTCATCACCGCCGTGTCGGTCGCCTACTACCTGTACGACACCGGCTACTGGCTGCCGTTCGGCGGCGGCACGCCGGGCCCGCGCTTCCTGATCCCCCTGCTGCCGTTCCTGGCGCTGGGCCTGGCCACGGCGTGGCGGCGGTTCCCCGCGCCCACGCTGGCCCTGGCCGTGCCCTCGGCCACGTCGATGATCGCCGCGACGATCAGCTACCCGCTGGTCGGCACGGGCGGCACCCACCAGTGGATGTACCGGATCGAGCACGACAACTTCCAGCACACGGTCTTCAGCATCATGGGCCTGGACAACGGCTGGTGGGCGACGCTGCCGGTGCTGCTCGCGTTCCTGGCCGCCGCCTGGCTCACCACCCGCGCGACGCCGGCGCTGGACTTCCGCCGGCACATGCTCGCCGCGTGGGCCGCGCTGGCCGCCTGGGGCCTGCTGGCCATCGTGATCGGCCCCGCGTTCGGCGAGGAGCAGATCGGCGGGCGGCTGACCGCGCCCACCGGGTTCATCGACCACCGCGGGCACGACTCGCTCGCCGTCGTCGGCCTCGTGGCCGGGGCGATCGCCCTGCTGCTCGCGCTGTGGCGCTCGCGGCCCTCAGCGGAGCTCGTACACGACCAGCGGACCGTCGACGACCCGGGTGATCCCGAGCCCGACGACGGGACGCTCGCGCCAGTCCTCCCAGAGGGTGCCGTCGGCGACGGTGCGGTGCAGGACGACGGTCCGTACGCCGAGCCGGCGCAGCCGCGCCACTGAGGCGGCGTCCGGGAAGCCGGTCGCCGCGCGCAGGATCGCGCCGGTGGCCTTCGGGGTCAGGCTGCTGCGGCCGTTGACCATCTTCGGGAGCCCGTCGGCGGACCACAGCAGGTAGCGGCGGTTGTCCTGCGGGCCGGCCGGCAGCTGCAGAAGCGGCGCCGGCAGTCCCGCCAGCCCGGCGGGGGCCGGCGGCGCGGTGGGGTGCGGGTACCAGCGCCCGGGCGTCATCCCGGCGCCCTCGGCGAGGATCAGCACGACGAGGACGACGCCGGCGGCGGAGGCGAGCACGCCGTCGCGCTGGCGCAGCGCGGCCAGGAGGCGGGCGGCGCCGGCGGCGGCGAGCAGGGCCAGGGCCAGCGACGTGAAGACGTTGAGCCGCTCCGGCACCCGCATCCCGGACCAGCCGGGGATCGTCTCGTAGAGCAGGCGGTAGGGAAGGTAGCGGCCGGCCCCCGCCGTCTCGAAGCCCAGCGACAGCACGGCGAAGACGCCCGCGGCGGCGACCAGGCCGATCCGCACCGCGCGGGGCCAGGGCGGCCACAGCGCCCCTGCGATCGCCAGCAGGAGGACGACGAGGCCGGGGAACAGCGTCTGCTCGGGCACCGCGTTGAGGCCGTCGCGCACGCCGTCGCTGGCCCGGCCCCAGATCGGGTTCAGCTCCGACGAGGCGAGGAAGATCGCCGGGCCCGCGCTGTACGTGGCGATCGTCCGCTCGCTGCGCTGGGACTGCGGGTGGTCGTGCTGCACCCGCAGGTAGGGGCGGCCGAGCACCACGCAGAGCACGAGCACGAACGCCACCCCGGCGACCGTCGCGGTGACCAGGCGCCGGGGCAGGGCGGGCCGCCCCCGGCGCCACCAGACGATCGCGGCGAGCATGCCGCCGGCGGCCAGGGCGACGAGGAAGGGCAGCCCGAGGCTGAAGCCGATCGCCACCTGCCAGGCGACCACGACCCAGCCGGCCGCGACCAGCGCCGCCCCGCCGGTGTCGCCGGCGCCCCGGCGGTAGCCGCGCAGGAGCAGGAAGAGGGCCAGCGCGATGCCGCCGCTGCTGAGGATGTGCAGGTGGCCGCCCTGCTCCAGGCGCCAGGGCGCGTAGGCGAACGCGGCGCCGGCCACCGCGGCGGCCAGCGGCCGCACCCCCAGTTCGCGGGCCAGCAGGTAGGGCCCCGCGAAGGCCAGCGCGCTGGTGAGAAGGAAGATCACGTTGTAGCGGACGATCGCGGCGGTCACGCCCCGGCCCAGGAAGTCCAGTGGCGCGTACCCGACGAGCGCGTCGGAGAAGGCGAGCGTGTCGGGCAGCGGCCAGAACTGGTTGGCCTGGAAGAAGGACAGGGGCTGGTCCACGATGGCGTGGGCGCCCCAGGCCAGCTGCCACGCCTGCGACAGCGGATCCCCGAGGTCCTTGGGCAGATCGGTGTCCAGGTGCAGGGCCAGCGGCCAGAACATCGCCACGGCCAGCGCGATCGCCCCGAGGGCGAGGAGGAGCAGCTCGCTCCCCGGCAGCAGGGGGGAGGGCGGCAGGCGCCGGGCGCGGGCGGAGCGGTCCTCGGCGGGGCGGTCGATATCGGCGGAGGGCGAGGACATCGGCGCGAGGGCGAGGCTAGCGCCTCCACGAACCTCCGTACCTGAGGCTCGTCCGGCGAGCATCTCGTGCGGAGGTTCGGGAGGTGGCGGGACGGGGTCGGGGTGGATAGCGTTTCCGGACGTGCCCGCGCCCTCGGCCCTCTACTTCGACCTCGGCTCGCCGTACGCCTACCTGACGTTCGCGCGCGTCGCGCGCGTGCTCGGCGCCCGGCCGCCGCTGGTCCCCATCGTGCTGGGCCCGGTGTTCGAGCACCGCGGCTTCGGCTCCTGGTCGCTCACCGACACGCGCGCCGAGAACATGGCCGAGGTCGAGCGCCGCGCGCTCGCCTACGGCCTGCCGCCGATGGTCTGGCCCGAGCCGTGGCCGTACAACACGCTCCACGCGATGCGGATGGCGACGTGGGCGGCGACCCAGGGGCGGGGCGCGGAGTTCGCGGCCGCGGCCTACCGGGCCACGTTCGCGGCGGGCGCCGACCTGCGCGACCATGCCGTGCTCGCTCACTGCGCCGAGGAGGCCGGCCTGCCCGGCGCCGACGTCGCGGCGATCGTCGCCGATCAGGCGATCAAGGACGCGCTGCGCGCGGCGACCGACGCGGCCATCGCGGCGGGGGTCGTCGGCGTCCCCACCATCGTCGTCGACGGCGCGCTCTTCTTCGGCGACGACCGGCTCGAGGCCGTCGCCCAGGCCGCCGGGTAGGCTGCCCGCATGGCCCTGGACGAGACCGACGACGACGAGGATCGCGCCGCGATCGCCGCCCTGTGGGTCGGCGCGCAGGGCCGGGTGCTGGACCGGATCGCCACGATCGACACGGCGATCACGGCCCTGGCCGCGGGCGAGGCGGAACCGGGCGCCGGCGCGGGCGAGGCGCACAAGCTCGCCGGTTCGCTGGGCACCTTCGGGCTGCCGGAGGGGTCGCGGCTGGCCAAGGAGCTGGAGCTGCTGCTGGAGGGCGACGCGCCCTCCGCGGACGAGGCGGCCCGCCTGGCCGCCGCGCTGCGCGCGGCGGTCGAGGCGGGCCCCACGGCCTAGCTCAGCGGGGTGGTCGCGACGACCTGCCCGGTCAGGCCCTTGAACGGCCCGGCCGCGGCGGCGACGCCCGGCATCGTGCTCCAGTTGGAGACGTAGAGCACGTCGTCCTGGATCAGCGCGCCCGTCGGGTAGAAGAACGTGCCCTGGCCGAGCTGCTTGCGCTCCGTGCCGTCGGCGGAGACGAAGGCGACCGCGCCGGACGGGGCGTTCTCCTCGTTCCAGTCGGTGGTGAACTCGGTCACGTACAGGTTGCCGGCGGAGTCGAAGGCCACGCCGGTCGCCCCCGTGAAGCCGTCGCGGTAGACCGTGGGCTTCTTGCCCGGGACGACCCGCCACACCCGGGCGTTGCCGTTGCCGGCCGCCTCGTCGAGCGTGCCCACGTAGTACGCGCCGTCGGGCCCCTTCGTGATCGACGTCGGGACGGGCTGCTGCAGGCCGTCCTTGACCTTGCGCGACGGGATGGTCGCCACGACCTTGATCGTCTTGCCCTTCACGTCGAGCACCGCGTTGGCGCCCGCGTCGACCACCAGCTGGTGGCCGTTCGCCAGCGCGAGGATCGCGTACGGGTTGGAGTTCTTGTCGGTCTTGTCCGGGTCGCGCTTGCACTCGTAGGCCTGCAGGTCGGCACCCGGCTTGGAGACCTTGGCCGACTTCTTGGCGACCGAGACGTGGCCCACGAACGGCCGCAGCGCCTTGGCGATCGGCGCGCGGGAGGCGCACAGCAGCGTGCCGGCGTTGGCCATGTAGCGCGTGCCGTCGGCGCCGATGGCCACGCCGTGCGTGCCGGTGGCGAACAGGCCGCCGTCGGCGGCGAAGGACGGCAGGCCGGACACGACGCGCTTGGCCTTGCCGCCGGACAGGCGGGACACGCCGGCGGTGGCGCCGGAGCAGTTCTCGCGCTTCTTGTCGCAGATCTTGCCGGCGCGGCCGGCTTCGGCGACGTAGATCGCGCCGTCGGGGCCGGCGGCCAGGCCGCGCGGGTTGTCGAGGTTGCGGGCGATCACCGAGAAGGACGGCGACGGGGCCGCCGCGAACGCGGCGGCGGGAACGAGCGCGCAGGCGGCCGCCGCGAGGGCGGCGGTCAGCGCGAGACGAGAGATGGCAGGCATGTGCGCGACGGTACCAGCGGGCGCGCGCCCGATGCGGCAGGCGCGGCGATCCCGCTCAGGGGCGCTGGCGCCGGCGCGGCCGCTCGGCCGGCCCGACGCTGACCGGCTCGGCGCCCTGGGGCGCGCGCGGCACGGTGAACCACACGTCGGCGCCGCCGAGCATCGAGTTCTCGGCCCCCGCCGTGCCGTGGTGGGCCTGGGCGACCGCCTCGACGATGGCCAGGCCGAAGCCCGCGCCGCCGCGGCCCTGCTCGGCGTGCGCGCGGGTGAAGCGGTCGAAGGCCCGGGGGAGGAAGTCGGCCGGGAAGCCGTCGCCCTCGTCGGTGACGTGCACGGCGATCTCGTCGCCGCGGATCTGGGTGAAGACGCGGACGCGGCCCTCGCCGTAGAGCAGCGCGTTGTCGAGCAGGTTGTCGATCGCCTGGGCCACCCACACCGGGTCGGCCTGGGCGATGCGATCGTCCTGGCGGACGATCTCCAGGTCCCGGCCCGCGTCGCTCATCCGCGCCCGGATCCGCTCGGCGGCGTGCGCGCCGATGGAGGACACGTCCACGGGGTGCAGGCGCACCGGCATCCGGCCCTGGTCGGCCTTGGTCACGGTGAGCAGGTCGTCGGCCAGGCTGGCCAGCCGGTCCGTCTCGTCGGCGGCGGCGCGCAGCGCGGCCTCCAGCTCCTCGGGCGGCACGTCGTTGCGCAGCGCGTCGTCGAGCTGGACCTTCAGGAGGGCCAGCGGCGTGCCCAGCTCGTCGCGGGCCGAGGTCGTCACCGCGCGCTCGTCGGAGAACGCCTGCTCGAGGCGGTCGATCATCGCGTTCAGCGAGGTGCCGAGCGCGGCGATCTCGTCGCGCGTCTCGGGGACGGGGAGCCGGGCGCCGGGGGCGTAGCTGGAGAGCAGCTCGGCCTGCTCGCGCATGCGCTCGACGGGGCGCAGGGCCAGGGCGGCGACGAGGTAGCCGGCGAACGAGGCGAGCAGCAGGCACAGCGGGATGCCGACGAGCAGGCCGGCGAGGAACAGGTTGATGACGCGCTGGCGGTCGCGCAGCGGGCGGCCGACGGCGACCACGTAGGGCGTGCCCTTGACCGCCTCGCCGATGATCCGGTTGGACTTGCCGACGTTCGGCAGGCTCTTGCGGGAGGTCAGCACCTCCTCGCGCAGGGCGCGCTTGACCTCGGTGGGGGTCAGCATCACGCCGCCCTCGACCTGCGAGGTCGACGCGACCACCTTCCCGTCGGCGTCGAACAGCTGCGCGAAGCCGGTCACCTGCTCGTTGAACTTCAGGGGCTGGCCGCGCAGCTCGCCCACGCCGTCCTCGCGGACGACCTCGGCCAGCGTGGAGGCCTGGGTCCGCAGCGCCCCGTTGAGCGCGTCGTCGAGCCCGTTCTTGAAGTCCGCGTAGAGGAAGACCGACAGCGCCGCGAGGGACACGGCCATGACGCCGGTGAACGCGAGGGCGACCTTGACCCGGATCGGCAGGCGCCGCAGCCGGTTGCGGACGCGGGCGGTCAGGGACGGGCGGGGTGCGGTGGGCTCGGCGTCGGCGATGGCCGCAGTGTCTCACTCGACGCGGGACGCGGCATCCCCGACGGTCCCAGCAGCTCCACGTCGGCGGGGACGACCGCGCCGACGGCCTCCGCGCTGCCGCCCCCGCGCAGCTTCAGCGCGAGCAGCGGGTACAGGAAGACGGAGATCATGCCGGCGCCGACCAGGGCCGCCGCGGTGGCCGCGCGCATCCGGCCGGTCTCCACCCCGATCTCGGTGATCGCGACGATGAGCGGCAGGGCGGTGGCCGACAGCAGCGCCAGCGGCCAGCGCTCCTTCTTGGGCAGGTCGCTCTCGCGCCGGTAGAGCAGGAACACGGGCAGCCCGCGGACCACGAGCAGCAGCGCGAGGAAGACGGGCAGGCGCAGCATCGTCGAGGGCGAGGCGAGCAGCGCGTCGAGGTCGAACGACATCCCGCTGTTGATGAAGAAGATCGGGATGAGGAAGCCGTAGCCGATGCCGTCGAACTTCACGTGCAGCGGCTCGGCCTGCGGCCCGCGGGCGATCATGCCGACGATCAGCCCGGCCGCGAACGCCCCGAGGATCACGTCGAGGCCGAACTCCGAGGCCAGGTAGACCAGGGCGATGAGCAGCAGCATCGACAGCCGCACGGGCAGCTGGCCGGAGCGGTGCATCGTCTTGTTGATCTTCCCCAGCACGTGGTCGGGGATGCGGTGGGCGCCGAAGCCGGCGGCCAGCGCGAGCAGCACGAACGAGGAGAGCAGGAGGATCGAGGTGAGCGTGCTGGAGTCGCCGCCCAGGAGCACGGCGATGAGGACGATCGGCCCGAAATGGCCGAACGCGCCCACGGCCATGACGTTGGCCCCGAACCGGCTCTCCAGCACGCCGGCGTCGCGCATGATCGGCAGCAGCGCGCCGAGCGCCGTGGTGGCCAGGGCGGCGCCGGTGAGCAGCCCGGAGATGACGAAGCCCGAGGCCTGCAGGCCGGCGGCGATCGAGAAGGCCAGGACGACCGACAGGAGCCAGCCGCCCACCGCGAGGTTGAGCGGTCGGCCCCGGATGCGGTTGAAGTCCAGCTCCATGCCCGCGAGGAAGAAGAGGAAGGCCAGGCCGAGGTTGCTGAGGAACTCGATCAGCGGGTCCTCGGTCGCGAGCTCCAGCCCCTGCGGGCCGATGAGGATGCCCAGCGCGATCTCCGCCACCACGACCGGGATCCCGATGCGCAGCGGCAGCTGCACCAGCACCGGCGCGAGCACCGCGACGCCGACGATGACGACGAAGGTGCTGAGGTCGAAGGCGGACATCGGGAGGGGAAGGTACTTGGCGCGCCGGCCGTCCGCGCGCCGCGGGCCGTCTCCTCCCGCGCACGGCGGGAGGAGACGGCCCGGCGGACGCTCAGCGGGGGATCAGGTGCCGGACGAGGCGACCGTCGCCATCGTCGGCTCGCTGGGCGCGGGCACCGACGGGCCCGCCGCGTTGCTCGCCGTCACCAGGACCCGGAACGTCGAGCCCAGGTCGCTCTCCAGCGGCCGGTACGTCGCGCCGGTCGCGCCCGGGATGTCCGTGCAGCCGTTGCCCGACCCGTCGCACCTCTGCCACTGGTAGGCGTAGCTGGTGGGCGTGCCCGTCCACGTGCCGAGCGTGCGGGTGAGGCGCACGCCGACGACCGGCAGCGACACCGTGGTGGAGGGCGGCGTCACGATGGACGGGGGCGGCTGGGTGACCGCTGCCGTCGCGTCGCTCGTCGCGGGCAGCGAGGCGCCCGCGTCGTTGTGCGCGACGATGACGACGCGGAACGTGGAGCCCACGTCCGAGACGACGGGCATGTACGACGTGGCCGTCTCGCCGGAGATGTCGGCGCAGCTGGAGCCCGAGCCGTTGCACCGCCGCCACTGGTACGTGTAGCTCGTCGGCACGTTGCTCCAGCTGCCGACGACGCGGACGAGCCGCACGCCGACGTTGGGCGACGGCGCCGTCGTGGTCGGCGACGGCGGGGTCGCGGTGCTGACCGGGACGGGGGCGATGACCGGGGAGGTCGCGTCG
>Ga0247757_10000535_pt1 | contig 30857 bp, 28 predicted proteins | sample UWRJL126311R4_FD_180929 | JGI IMG/M metagenome (GOLD analysis project Ga0247757, IMG submission 180929) | Plant litter microbial communities from Arlington Agricultural Research Station in Wisconsin, United States - UWRJ-L126-311R-4 | ecosystem: Environmental > Terrestrial > Plant litter >... | reverse complement strand
ATTCGCTTCTATTGTTATGGACGAGCTTGAATAACTCGTCATCGACACAGTCGGAAAGAGGCTGGAAAAGCGTATGCGTGTAGTCAACTCCGATCGAAAACTCATACTGTTGGTTTTCCTCTAGTGTGGCGCTCTCATTTTTCTCCGCTGAAGTCAATGAGCCTGGAAGAGCGCCATCGACATAATCCAACCACTTTGACGCTTTCGATCTAGCATTTCGAACCCATGCCTTCCGCGCCAACGTCTGCTCACCAAATATGGTGCTCATGACTGATTGCACAGTTTGGTACTGACTCTTCTTCTCTTCAAACAATGTCACTGCTCTCTTGTATAATTCCCTCAGATCTTTGGCTGGACCGACAACCATCTCAGCATCCAGATACCTGGCTGGCACAAGCTCTGCCTTCTCCTCCGTCCCATTCCCATATAATCTCTGCGATAGATGTGAACGAGGCATATGTCTGCACGCTACATCAAACCCCTCACAAGTTTTTCTTGCCCCAAACACTATGGTCTGTGAGAACCCACTCCCAAATTGGCTCCGTGAGCGCCGATTCGCATCCACCACAAAGTCTAAGTACTGTCTGATCAACACTTCGCTCGGCAGCTGGAACCACGTATCCTTCCCATCGACCAGCAGCACCAAATCTTCATCCTTGACCATATTCCTATTTTCCAAGTATGCTAATACGCTCATTAGCCTCTGCTTATCGCTATCCGTCTTACTTCCAGCCTCTCGAAATAGATTGACGATTGTGGGAGGTGGGTAGTTCATTATCATACCCGACAGGGTCGTCTTGCAAAACTCCATGTTGACGTCGCGAGACGGCATGAGGAGGTGAAAATTAGGTGAAGCCTTATGGAGGTTTGACGGAACGTGGGCAATGGTCCCATTTTCGAGCTGGATGGCCGTGTTTGAAGGGGTGCGGAATGTATACATAATGACGGACGGAAGGCCCGGAAGATGAGGGCGCCATGAGGGTTGTGGGTCACTAGAGGCCAAAGCATAGTACGAGGACGTGAGGGTCTGGCATACAGTGTGAATCAGCAATGGGCCTTTGAGTAATAACGGCTGGCATAACGCACATCGGAATGCTGCGCACCTGCGAGGAGCAGTATAAATAAGGCTGACACAATCAAAACTCGCCCTCTTCGGCTCTTCGCCCATAATATGAACGCGTTCACAATTCGGCCTTTGGGGAGTGATATCAACATGGATCTCATCGTTTCTTATTACGCTTGAATGAATTGTACCGTGTATCGGATGATAGGGAGTGGAAGTTGAAGTGGGTTCATGACCATTGTATCGATTTTGTCTACGTACGCCGATTCACACTTGCAGCGGGTCGTCAAATGTACGACTTCAAGCAAGTGCGAGCCATCACATTCCTCGGATTGGTCTAGCCTTTTTGATTGGATATGATAATCCCTTGCTAGGCAGCGTAGTACTACCGAAGGCTGCACGGGGCCATTCCTCATCGAAGGTGTACTACATACACAAAGGTGACGGAAGGTAGACAACGTCACCATGCTCTTTAGCATGACTTGATCTCCCTATCATTCCTCCCTTCCATGAGATTACAATGCGCGTACTTCTATGATGCAATTAGAATGCCAGCCAAGTGACCAGTGGGATATCTCGCAAGAGCACAAACACCAGCCTATCCAAGTTGCTGCATTCCGACTGACTTGCTGATCGTCCTTGTTGGCGTGTCGGGTTCTTGGCTAAACCTTGGGCCTGGGCAGAGTCTAGTTTCATAACCCCAGGGCTTATCAGCCATGTCATTCGGGTTGCAGAAGCTGAACCTTGAGCCAGGACGACTTCTAGAAGCATTACCCCACGGCTCACTTCTCAGACGATCCCTTCCAAATAAGTCGAACTTTGGAGGTGGAGCCATTTCTAGCCCATCGGGCTCGGGCTCGTCTAAACAAACTTTCATTTTGAATGGCCTGGAATTGGGAGGGGAGGTAGTTCTATAATGAGCGGCCCAGTACTCATTTATCCGACGTTTGAGCTGGAACGGTACAAACTTGGGAGACGTAGGAGCCGCAGGGGTATCATCTAAGTCAGTAGCGCTGAGGTTGCATTAGTATTGATCGGAGCCGCGGTGCTCGAGTTAGGCGGCGATGTACTGCTTAATTGTCTTGTTCCGCACTTCCTCGCATTTCTCCATGGCTTCCATATGCTTCTCTCGGCCTAATTGCCACACTACATGTACCAGCTCATCCTCCTTCATCTTCGCTAGGTAACTTTGAAATCCAAATTTCTTCGTGGTCTCCCCACGATGATGAATGAAATTATCGTCCAGGTCGTTGAGCTCTTCTTTGCGGGCCAAGAAATGTTTCAGCATATCATCGTTCCACTTCCGATACTTTCGAACATAGCTTTCCATATGGTTGAAGTACTCATTGGTTGACAATGGGTCCAGCCTTGCTGGAACAGATGGCGCTATCGGTACATCTGGGTACTTCAACTTTCTAGCGGTGTTAGGCTTCGTAGGATGGGCACCCGAAGCTTGAGATTTGAAAGGCAAGGCATCCTTTAAGTGTCCAAGGCCCATCCCATTATTTGTTGTGGGCATGAAAGGCTCTACGTTAGCCAAATTAGCCAAACCGTTCAGACCTGCAGCAGGAGACTTGGCAGAGGCAGAAGGAGATGTGGCAACATTTCCATTGGGCATTGTACCAGCAGTTGTAGTTTTTGCTTTGGCGGCCGGCGAAGTAGCAGGGATAGATGTGTTTGACGTCACGTTCTCAGAGGACTGAGTACCGGAGTCAACATCCATTGGGTCCGCGTCAAGGGTTGCATCTTCAGCAAAGGCTTGATATTTTGCCTTTCTTTCCGACGGTTGTCCATCCGAATTAGGTGCACCCTCGGGTGCCACAGGAGGCATCCTAGTGGTATTCACTCGTTTGGTAGCAGTAGAGCCTCGGCGCGGGGAAATCTCTTTCGATTTTGTCGGGTATGCCCAAGATGGCTCTTTGAAAGTTTCGGCCCAGGCATCTGGTGCGAACTTTGCAGTATGAGGCCCTGATATACCATCATTCAGAGGCGATTGAGGTGGCAAGTCAAATAACGAGGGTTGCGTGAAAGGAGGAACCGGAGGCGGTGGCTGTGATTGACCTGGAGCTGAGGTCTTTCCCGCTGTCCCACGTTGATTTGGTCTGCCCCGTGATGGAGAGATACGACCCTTACTGGAGCCTGTTTTCTGCAGATTGGGCGCAAAATAATCTGCCTTTCCTTCAAACTTCCCATGCCAATCTGACGGCGAAAACTTCATATTGATACCTTCCTCACTCTTACTCTTAAACGGGTTGGTTGGAGGACTCGCCTGATCTACCTTGCTCTGTGGAGTGGCAAAGAACCCCGCCCCCCAGGCTGGCTTTGGTCGCGGTGATGGGGCCTGGCTTCTATATTTCTTGCCTTTTTGGACGCCCTCATCTTCTTCCTCGCTGCTTGAAACGTACATGTGTGGGAAGGGCTGATTCTTGGGGGGCCCATTGTAGGAGTTGCGCTGAGGCGTTTGGTGAGCTGAATCAGATTGAAATCCCGCATCTGTGGACATGCTAGGCTTATGTGCATGCGTAGGCGAGTTACGGACGCTTGCCGACCTCCCGATGCCCTCTCCAAACATCGATGTGCGCTCGCCGGACTTGCTCGAGAAGTATGGTGTACGTACCCGGTTGGCTTCTGCAAAAGGTACATCACCCCCTGTGTCTTCCCCCAAGGGAGACGGGCTCGGGCGTTCGTAGTTGGACCGATACGACGAGCGCGCCTGGCCTTCATCGGCACCTGGCATACCGGGATCGAATCCCCTTCTGCTTGAGGACGATGCCCTCATTCTCTGACTACCGCCAAAGGGTGCGCCGTTGGGGTTATTGGGGTTATTGGGGTTCTGTGGCCTTGGTTCTGCCCGCGCCGACTTCATTTTCTGCCAGGCTGTAAAAACATTCGCCCGAGCGTCCGCATCCTTTCGGGCAGACTCTGCCTTCTGAGCAGTCGGTGCAGTCCGGAAGTTTTTACTTGTGAATCTATCCGCGCCACTGGTATAAGCGGAATACTGCTGCGGCGGCGGCGGAGGTCTCGGCGACGGCGATGCAGGCGAAAAGCGCGGTGCAGGCTGTGGGGGAGGAGGCTTCGGTGGGGCTGCACGATAGTACTGTCCACCGGTAGGCCCGCTCGTGTATGCATTCCGAGGCGGTGGCGGAGGGCGGGCGCGGGGAGTGTTTGGGTTGTAAGGTGGGATGTGGAGATTTCTGTACTTCTTCCTCTCCTGGTCATATTTCGCGCGTTGTAATGGGTCGCTCAGCACCTCATGAGCAGCCTGAATCTGCTGGAATTTGGCGACGTACTCCTGCTCGCGGCCAGGGTTTCGGTCGGGGTGACACTCGAGGGCGAGCTTCCGGAAAGCTTTGCGGATATCATTCTCGCTAGCATTGGCGGAGACGCTGAGGTCGGCATAGTAGTTGCGTGTGGCATCAATCTTGGCCATGTTGACGGCAGCGGGCGAGGGTGCCTGGAAAGCTGTGGGATGAAGGGTCTATGTGCAGTTCCCGGCCCCAGGACCTTGTGCGTAAACAAGGTGGAGACTGGGTTACTCAGATGACAAGCTAGGCGCGTGCCGCTCGCCGATGAGCATTGTTCAGGTTCGACATGTAGCTGCTGACTGATGGACAGGAAAGCACCGCGAAAGCGCTGCACGCGCGGGGGTTGGGGTGGGAGAGTAGTAAAAGACGCTTTGAGTGTCGAGGGCGGCGTGTTGTTGTAGTCTCGCAGGGCCCGCAAGCCGTAAGTTTGAGTTGCTAAGTTGCCCCGGCTGCGGGCGCGGGCGAGTCGTCACTGGCTTGGCACGGCGGCCACCAGCTGCTGCCTTGCCTGATTCAGCCTCCTTAGGCGCATCCCGCCCGCACGAAGGCCGTCTTGCCTGAAAGTCGCTCTCATGTTGCCAGCAAGGCAAAGATGACGTCGCTGTTGACCAAATCGCAGCACCGCGCAGCAGCCACACCGGTGAGCAACACGACATCCCAGGCGTTATCCTGCCCGCTAGTCATCATGCGCTTGGCCAAGGGTCCGGAGCCCTGTCGAAGTCATGGCCACCATTTCACCGTGCAACAATCAGCACTCAAGAAGATAACAAGTCATGGACCCGTCTGAATTCATTTTCGTGTCCTGTCCGACCATCATGCAGCTAGACTAGGCAAACTATGTGCGGCCCAAAAGAGCCTTTTCCTCCCATGCCATCCCGTTTGCTCCAAGAAGCTGACCATACGGTCCACCACGCACCTAACAACCTCAACCCATCTAGCGGTAGCGCCAGAGGGAGAGGGTGTTGTGCCTCTTCCATGTCTTTCTCCTGCCGGCAGTGGTCTTGTGGTAGCCATGTCCCTTGCCCAGACCACGGCTCTTCTTGCCGGTGGCCGTGAGACCGCGGCTCTCGCGGTGCTTGTGGACGGGCTTGACGATCCAGTTAATGCGGGGATCGCGGCGGATAGCCTTGTGGTTGGGGTCCACCAAGATAACCTCGTAGTACTTGTAGGTCGAGTCCTGGTTGATCCAGTACGAGTTGAGAACGCGCAAGTTGGCGCAGCGACGGCCGACACGCTCCTCAGCAGTCGACTTGAGCGATCGCTGGTACTTGAGTTGGTTCACACCCTGGTTGGTGGGCTTGCCTGTTGCAACGTCAATATCTTATATTTCCATCCTCCGTAATTGGTTGGCATACCATAGGTGGCACCCCTAGATTGGCTTGTTAGCACTCATCGATGAAATTTAGCAAGCCATAGTTTTACATACTTGGGCACAGGCCTCTTGCGACCTCCACGGCGAACGCGGATACGGTAGATCACGTAACCCTGCTTGGCCTTGTATCCAAGACGACGGGCCTTGTCGGGGCGCGACGGGCGGGTGGCACGGTGGATGACTTTGAGTTGGCGAAGCTATTGATGCACTCTCAGCTATGTTCAACGAGTAACATCAATTGGGAATTATGAGCCCCAGGTAAATGGTTTCATACCTCCCAGCACTGGAAAAATGATTAGCGGAGTATCTAGATTTGCAAGTTTCGAGTACTTACGCGAACGCGCATCAAGAAGCGCATCATGTCCGACTGCTTCTTCTTCTGAAGCTCCTCGACATACTTGAGGGCACCCATATTGGCGGTTGTGCTGTGTGGTTAGTAGGTCGGCGACGGGATTGAATGTTTGAAAGTTGCTGCGAGGAACGAAATTCGTTGTGCGGGTCGCTAGTAGCGGCTTGGCGTCATGTGACTTCACCGCATCCACTGATTACGACAGGGATGTAAAGATCAGTGCAACCATCGAATTGACGAGTTGGTATTGGCAGAGAACTTCATTCTCATATCTATTTTGATCATTCATAATGCATCTACCACGGCTGCCGCTATTAACACTCCGTCCACACGTTGAATGGGACATAGGATGCCTAGCTCAATCTGCGTCCTGAGGAAGACCTTTGACCATTCGCTTCACACCTCTCTCGGCATACCCCAAACTTTTGTGGAGTGCCATGTTCAATTCCTTTTGAACGAATCCGCTTGCCGCTTCTTCTTCATCCATGTCGTTCTCTTTCACCTTGCCATCAAGCATCCTCTTGACATTTCGCACAGCAATCTTATGTCCTAGTCTGAGGCGTCTTTCCGTTTCTTCCACATCCCGTGCCCACCTTTCCGTGGCCGTGTTATTAACATCCTCTGCCATTCCGGCGAGCGTGGCCTCCAAACTGTTATACTCAGATAGCAGCCTCTGACAGGCCGTGTTGACTTTCTTAGCCGAAGCGAGGGTGGGATTACTGGCGATTTTAGTATGAGGGAAGGTGGCCGTTTCTCCCTCCGTGAAGCTCTCGGGTGCGCGGAGGGCTTTGGCGATGAGAGAGGATATCTCTTTGCGGCGACGGGAATCCTCGCCCTCACTAGAGTTTGTTAGCCCACTGCATCCAGGTCGTCGCTGTCGCTTCATGGATAATGTAAGCGTGCAGTACTGCCGGAGTCAGGCTACCCAGGGGCAGGATGATGCTCACATCTTTGCTCTACGCTGCTGAATGAGCTCCTTCATCTCACGTCGCTCCTCACCTATGGTTTTGCGGAAGTCTTCGGTCTCTTTTTCATCACGCTTCGGTCGCTCCAGAAGCGCACTGAGCCCCAGCAGCTTCCTGAAAGAACCGTTAGTTAGCTACTCTCAAAGCTGGCTAAACTACTCTGCTCACTGTTTCCCCGTCGTGGAACCCTCATCGTCATCAACAACGTGTCTTTTGGCGTGTGTATGCTGTATATGAATCTTTGAAGGGAAGTCTTGTTCTGGGGATTGCAATCGTCGGCGTGTCATGATTGATCTTTGAGAGCATATTTGATGTGACATATCGATGGACCAATTCGATGAGTGTGGTTTATTAGTTGTGTGCTGGGTAGCGGATAGGGTAGGCACGATGGGCTGCGTGCCTTCCGTCTATCTTTATCGAATCACGCGCAGTAAATACTGCAATGTGCTACATCTAGACGCACCGTGCTTGCGTGACCACATTAGCATTGAAAATCACCCTGGGTAGTCACATGTGTGCAATGAGAGGTCATTTAATGCCGAACGAGGCTTTTATCTATGTTTCAAATTCCCGCCCATAGCTATCAATTTAGAAGATGCAAATCTGTTCTGCTCATCCCACCGTTTTTAGGGAGTCGAAGGAAGACATTCCATCCATAACCGTGTCGAAAACTGAGAAGAGACTAAAGACAAGGGTGAGGGAAACATATCAATACTGAGAAAGGTGAACACCATAGTCATACAGGCCGTTTCACGCACAGTACTTTGGTGAAGTCTCGGCATCCAGACCCATTCTGTTTGTAAACCTTCTTGGTCTATAAGTGATAGAATAGATGGCTTTAGCTTGTTGCTTTATTTGTCACCAAAGTTTAGATTGGCCATTGCTGCAAGCATGGCTGGGTCAGCGCCTCCAGCAGAGTTGGCTGGGTGGCCTGTATTGTTATAGCCGCCAGGGAAACTGGGAGCTGTGCCATAGCTTGGAGCAAACGCTGTGGGACCAGTGGTTGTCGGATAAACCCCGCGGTAAGATGGACCATTGGAAGTGTTATTGAAATTTGGAGACGGGGCATACGTGGTAGGTGGATACCAAGCTCCGAAGTTCATGGGACTTCCGCTGACTGAGGCATTGGGGTAATTGTAGCGGGCAAACATGTCTGGGTTCATTTGCTGGCCCCACTGCTGCATCTGTAGAGCATTCTGGCCAGGGAAGGTTGGAAGCTGTTGAGCAAAAGGATAGTAGTTTTCCTCATAAGCGCCCTGGGCGGCGGCAGCGGCTCCGCGCCCACGTGCAGCTGAACAACCTTCCATTAGCGAATGGATTCCATGGTCTAATGCAGTGCTACGTACCAGTCTGCTCATTCGAGCGATAGGAGCTGTTCCCAAACCCAGTACCCACCGAAAGGGATGCGTTGGTCGGATTAGAATGGATGATAGCACCAGGGCCAATGGCTGAGGGGGGAGTAATTTGCATCAAGCCAGCAGGGTTGACAACAGATGCTGGATTGACCGCCGACATCCAAATGCGAACTTTATACTGCTTGAAGAGATCTGTGACCAGATCGTTGAAATTCACATACGCTTCCGCATAGTAGTAGTAGGTCAGCTTATGGTAATCCCTACTCATATTAGTCGGAGGCAGTTGGGCAGTAAGAAATACGTACGCCTGGTACTCGGCATCAAGGATCTCCATGGGTAAGTTGTGTTCCGCAGCCTTAGAAGCGCCAACTCGCTTTGCCTTGGCCTCTTGTCCCTCTTTGTCTCGAAGACCCATAATCTCGTGTTGCTGTGCAAGGCGTTTGATCATCTTCGGTTTGGTCTCTTGATCAACCTGAGCTCCCATAGGGGTGATCTGCGGGCGGCTCGTTGCATTAGGGAGGCCATGAGCGCGTGCCAAAGCACCAAGCATACTTGAATCCGTAGAGTTCCCGGCCATGGAGTACTGTGAAAACATTACGAGCCATCTAAAATGTTCTTCATTCGCTTCGTTCTTGAATTTCTTCGCGTCCTCGAGACTCACGTCGGCCTGAGTGACTTGGCCTAGGTCGGCACCGCGATCTCCCTCAACGATGACAAGGTCGCCGCGGCGGATCTCCAAGCCTGTATTCTCGTACAGATAATAAAGTTCAGCGCGAGAGCACTTGAAGGTCACTACAAATAAGCGACGACCAGGGCGACCGAAGGCAGGTGGCACTGCATACGGATTGCTGGCTGGATGTGGTGGCGGCGGTGCCGGATCTGGATGCGCAGTCGAGATCGCCGACGCATTCAGAGCTTTTGATGCTGGGCCAAAGCCGCTGAAATACGCGCGGTATTCGAATTCGGGCTGAGCGACAGGAGATGCAGATCGTTGATGGGGAGATGTCTCTTCCTCGTCTTCTTCCTGAGTGTTGCCCAGTGTCGGCGTCTGAAAGGTCGGCATTTGGCTACCATAGTGGGCAATTGAGTGGCGGCGGCTCATGAGGTCGGCATTCAGACGATGGGCACCGCCTTGCCAGCCTTTGCTATCACCACTGTAGCTGTACGCATCCTCAAAACTTCCCACTTGCTCGCTAAAACGACGAGTGAGAGTCATTGTCGGGGTTTCAGTATTGCCTTGAGTGTCAGTCGAATCATCAATGCTATGATCATTCTGATACGCGCTCCGAATGCTTTGAGGTGTCTTGCGCTGCGATGTTGGAGGACCTTGGGATTCGGAGGAGACTCCACGGGTACGCGCGCGCGCATTCTCCATGGCTGCTTGTTTGAGTAGCGCTTGCTGCTTCTGCTTATGTTCCTGCTCCCAGTACCCTGCAGGAAGGCGGGTGCCACCCTCTGAACCGTTGGATGATTCAATCTCGTCAATATCGTCCTCTCGTAGTTGCGCAAGCCCGACAGTAGGCTCGCCTAGTAGGCTAGGCTTCGATGGACGATGCCGGAGAGAGGATCGCAGCCGAGAGGCCTGGTTGTCGATTTCACCTTGCCCAACGCTGTAAGATTGGGACCGGACAGACTTGCGGACAGCGTGTTGTTGACTGAGGAGGAAGCCTATGCCATCGTCTGCCTCAATAGTAGAAGGCGAAGGGAAGGCTTTGTCACCTGGGCCGTGGGCAGAAGTGGGTGACGGAAGAACTTCCTTGAAACGGGTGTTGGAAGGTGTTGAGGTGAAGCTCGACGTGTTCCAAGGGAATGAAGAGGTGCTAGGCCGGGCTTGTCCCGATAGCTCTAGTGAAGGTGTAGTGGGCTGTGAACCTGCGAAGGACACCGATGGCAACGAATATTTTCGATTAGGCTGAATGTCTTGGAGCCAGCCAGAAGATGGTCTACGACCACCCGTATATAATGGGTTTCCAGCTGGACGAGCGGGAACTACATGGTCGCGGTCATCGTCGCTGGAAGCCACTGCTTCGCTATCAGGTGTTGGACGCCTCATTAATTTTGAAGCGGTAGCTCCAACACTGAGACCACTCTTGAACGTACTAGCGCTCATTTTGTCTATGCATTTCGCCACAATTAGAAAAAGGAAGAACAAAAAGATAGAAAGTACACATACCTAGTCTTGACACACCGACGGCAAAAAGAGTATCCTATGCCCGTGGGTTCTTTAATGAGATAAGAACACCCGCGCAGCGTGCTTAATTCTGCTAATGAAACTCGCCGCTGGTCTTTTGTCTCTTCTGCGGCATCAACCTCTGTCAGTAGGGAAATGGAAATGGCTATCATGAGAGCTTACCAAGGCTAAGGTGATTCGGACGATTCGAGCGCTCTAGGCGAAGTTGAATTCACAGGAAAGTTACCAATGTTTGACGGACAAAGGTACACGGAGGGCGAATATATGTGAAGGATGTTGGAGACAGACAGCCTGCCGTATATCCGATACTAGGCAAGGAGATCGAAGGCGGCCAAGCTTACTCTATCACAAATGATGGTCTAAGGTAAAGTGGCGGGTGATGGCACTAATGATCTGGGAGTGAGCGCCTAGCTAGCTGCTAAAATGGTTATGGGTTCAGAAAGAGGCTAGGGTGAGCTACAGCCGCTTTGCTCGAATTGTTGTCTTCAATGGAAGTTTTTTAGGGTGGCAGGCGGAGGGGGCAGTGGTGGAAGAATGGGGATTTGGAGGCAAGGGGAGGGGAGAGGTTTAAAGAGAAAGATGCTTTATGGATGTCGGTAGGTCGTTCTCGTGATGTCGTGTCGAGGCAGGGCAGGCGTTCGTCGAGCGCGTTTAAGATTACTGTTGGCCATGCCACGTTTTAGCTAAGTGCACACAAAGACGTTTTCATAAGTCGATAAGAGTACGATAATTGGGGTATCCACCGGAATGGTTTGCAAGGAGACGTGCTGGCACCGCGAATGCGCTTGTTTTGACCCGAGCCTTCTGTCAAGACAAACCGCACCGAGTCCACTCACGCCACCACGCTGCACACCGCCAGCACCATGACAAGATGCTGCTAGGCACTTCAACGCGCGGTAAGAGTAGAGGCGCATGAGACCCGTCACTTTACAAGCAATCACGCAGAGTGTCCCGCTCGAATCCCCACGGCTAGTGCCGACTGGAAAGCTGACTGCATCCGCCTTCGCCGCCACACCAGCACCAGCAGGGCAGTTGAAAGAGTGCCAGAAAGAACACTCTACAGAGAAGAGCATGCAAAGAACAGGCCGGAACCGTGCAAGAGGAGGAAACCGGGACAGTGGATGATAGGAAGGTAGCGGTGCTTACCTGAATACACACAGGAAGAGAATACTCCTCAATGGCAGCAATATCGCAAATACCGATCCCTTCTATCTGGTCGCCACTATTTTATTCTGAGCATTGTCAGCGCTGCTTCTCAAAACCGCGTCCGCTACGTCGCGTGCTCGGCGGGGTCCGGACGAGGGCCAGCGCATGGCGCACGGCGGCGGGGTGAGAAAGCGACAGACTCACCCAACAATCTATCTTTGGCGAAAAGCGTGCTTCTTGAAGATTTTGTATCCCGGAAATAACTGAGGCGAACAGTGAGCCATGGCTACCGGATACTCTCGGCGTGCGCATACCTCAAACACAAACCAGAAACACCAAGCTCTTGATCCAGTCTATCCCTAGTCTTTCAAATGGCGCAGAAATGGTGCAAGAAACAGGCGGTTTATACTAGGGCATCAGTCGTCGCATGGAACTATACAGGCCAGCGGTCTACAAAAGAGACGCGGACAGAGAACAGGGAGGAGCGCGCCAGCGTTCTACAGGCTGAGCTCTGCCTGGTGGGAAGCAAAGCAGTCGTCGGGATTGAGTACACGCGCCTACTGCCGCGGGCGCATCGTCACTCTGTACTCCGGGTGACTGAGGAAGACGGCAGAGACGGCAGTGGGAGACAGACACAAGCACGGGACGATGTGGCTCCAATCTGCTCCTGCGACGGGTGGTTCGACGCTGCTCAGGCGTGGAGACGGTCCACGGCCGACGGGGCGGGGACTGGCGTGGGCGGTAACAGCAGGACGCCCAGCTTGGGACGGAGGGTGAACAGGCTCGGGGCTCACGGCTGCACAAAGTCGACGGGCTCGAGGCAGGGCGCATCACAGAGGGTTGTGGAAAGACCAGAGGGCGCACTTACAATGCCTTTGAGGCTTCGTGCAGGCTGGCCGGACGGGCCAAGGATCAGGGGCTCAGGCTGGTAGATGCGCAGAATGCGGAGACGACCAGGCCAGCTGCAGGCTAGCCCTTGTATAATTAGGGACGAACTGCTGCAAATTGCCTGCTGCCGTTCGGGGGTAGCGAGCCCACGGCCCAGGCGAGCTGTCAGCAAATCATCGGACTCCTTCATGCGCGCCGTGACATCCTTCGTCCTCGCCGCCTTCTCCACCTCATCAAAAATGCCGTCGCCAGAGGCTTCCTGGCGGCGGGGGGCTTGGGACCGTCGCTGCGTGTGCTGTGGCTTGTCGTCTGGGGGTCTTGCACTTGCAGCCTGGCCCCTCATTTTCCGCCTGGACTCGGTTGGGCCCGATCGCGCCCCAGCCCTCCTCCTCTTTCATCCTCGAGCGCTTTTATGCACGCCATTCTGCTTCGCTTCAAGCGCCATTGCGGCACTGGACACGCCATCTGGCCTCCAGGAAAGCGGAGAGTGGCCCTCCACACATGGGCAGACATCACGCGGCCCCCCACCCTCCTCAGCACCGCATTCCTGCCATCACCGCCGCCTTGCAAGCTTCTGTGGCCAGCTTCTGTGGCCACGTTCTGTGCCACCCTCTCCCTCTCCCACATGAACCATTGGCCTGCCAGGCGTGCACAACCGCCCATTGACCACTTGTTCGAGCTCCTGTTCCTGGGCTAAGCATCAACGATGCTGCACGCGACCGCGTCGGCATAGCAGCCTAGGTGGACCACAACGGCCCAGCACAGCGTCTGCAACGATGCACGGGAAAACGGCAGGTATCCTTCCCTTGTTGAGCATCTTGACTAGGATTGGTGCCGCTCGACCCCGCATTTTCATGCAAACTTTCGAGCTTGAGCTTCTCCCCAAGCTTTTCGGGGAACACCAGCCCAATGCCCGCCAGACGTGGCAGCGGGCAAGGTCCCGCGTGCCATGATTTCCTACCCATCTCCTTGCAGACAAGGCATTGCAGCGGTCCTTGACCGATTGGCGTCAAAAGAGGAGGCACCTGTCGGCCAAAGTGTTCCAGGGAGGACACACCTCCCCAAATTAAGAACAGTGCCCAGATGGGTCCTCCCGTCTTCGGTCTTTTTCTTCCCCCAGTCTATGGTCAACGCGGCCCGAAACATGGAACGTCCGGTAAGATCTGTCCACGGAGGCCGACGTTCTGTACCGTCCCCGGACCTTGCCTGCGCGTTATACCCCCTCTTTACCTTCGATTTGTGTAGATCAGCTCCAGTTATTTTACGGATCAGTCATGAGTAACAGTCATCCTTCGGTTGTTGTTCCATCCAGCTATCGTATTGTCAGCAGCGTCGGCAGGGTGCTCTTTCGATTAAGGTTTGCAACCGAAAGTATTTCCAGACTACTGGCGCTGCGCGTCTTGCATTTGAGGCCTCGTTCGTGGTTGTTGAAGCTTGTTGAAGGGGCATTGCATGCTGCACGAAATGATCAGTCCTTTCGCATAAAGATTTTCAAGAGGAAGGGATGTCCGGGATTGGCCTACTCAGCTAGAACTAAGGGTCAAGGAGCCGTGCCTAAATTCAAACCATCCTATTGTATGATGGCAGGCGGGATGCAATTATCCTCACGCACCACCAGCAAAGGGAGTTGACCTTGGCGCTGAAGGTGTGCTACAACATTGGTGCAGCGGTATGTGCATGTACATGATCACTGTGCTGGCATGGTGGGTAGTGAGAGAGATTAAGATCTAAGCAACTGACCACCGTTGAAGAGAGGCCGACAAGAGATCAAAGGCAGATTGGCAAATGAAATCCGAACGAAGGGCGCCTTCAAGAATGTGATCTTGCGGGTGGTGCGTCCAACGTGAAGAGGTGGGTAGTGAGATGAAGCACGGTTTTTCTGAGTGAACGAGGGCTTCTAGGGCTCATTGTGGGCCGAGACACAGCTACGGAGGTTCCTACCACGCTCCTGCCCTGTATCGGCGGACGCCTTCGCCAAGAACCAAGGCGGCCACGTTCCTACTTTCTCCCCAACTCCTTCAACTATACCTCATCTTCACTATGAAGATTCAACTAACCTCCGCCCTGGCCATATCCCCATGACCATGTGTAATCTTACACTCTGCAAGCTACACTTACATTATGCAGTGCCGTTGCACCTGCTCCAGCAGAGCTCATGTGCAGAGCCTTGCCCTGCCTATCCCCAGTAGCGCATCGGTTGGCCCTCTATCTCTGAAGGTCTTTGAAGTGTAGCGGCTTGTTAGGGGTAGCAGTCCTGTTCATTATTTAGCTGCTGCAGGCTATCATATTGTAAGTGGTACTTTGGAGACGATGGCCTGTTCTGGACGTAATCTCAGACAACAACCCTAAACAGCGACCTCGTACGATAAATCGGAGCGAGCCATATGTTGTCCTTGACAGTAGCATAGTCAAATACGTTCCGACTACGCGGCATCCTTCCAAAGGCTCCTACGTAGCAGGGAGGGATGATACGCACCACACATTGCACAGCGTGAGGCAAAGTCGAAGAGCAATGTGCTAAGGGTCCTCCTGGGTGCCAGTGACGGGCCTGAAGCATCCCGCCTTGAAAAGTGGCTTGGCTATAGATTCGTGGCCTTGCAATACAGATACGGGTGGGACATTTCCCAATAAAACGTTTGAGACGATGGCATGGATTCTACTAGACAGCCTGCCAGAGGACCCGGAGGATCAATCGCTTCGCCTCGAATTGTGCAAGCTTATCATATACATTAGACTGAAGATAGGACGCGAATGGCACATCGAGATGTTAGCACCATGAAGTTTGCTAATGTAAATAAGCGTACTCGACCCAGCAGCACCCAGGACATGCTTCTTCAGCACAGAACATGAATCCGGACTACCCTCGCATCATCACACAACAAGTCAAGTAGAGGGGACCCTATACGAAGCTCGAAGGAGCAACAACAGCAGTAGACAAGCCTGGATAATGTCCAAGCACACGCGGATCGGAAACAGAGGCTGGAGCATTGGCCCTAGCAGCTTAGTGACGATCCTGCAGATCCGGGGATGTTTTGAGACGAGGGCGAGGCCCGACTCCCATATTGTGCAGGCATGCTGGCCCTTCGCCATTTGAACCACTCACAACGGGCTGGCTAAGACTAGCTGACTGGCTGGAGTGCAGAACCATCCAGCCATGGCGCTTTACGTATACGGATGGGGCATGGATGGCATGCGATCCCTGCCGTTTGGCTTGCATCACGACAGCGTTGCCGAATCAACCGGCAGTACTACAGTAACACCACACACCCAATCACGCTCTCTCGGAGCAGATGCAGGCCATGGACATCAACAACGACTGCCGTCTCTTCTCCCGCAACCTTAAAAGATTGTTTCTGCTCGCCTCGCATCCTCCTACCTACACCCTCTGCACATTCCTGCACAGCATTATTGCGACAAAACTTACGTGGTCGCCGAACAAAGACTATCTGTTGGACCAGGGCAGGTGAGTGCGAGCCGGCGCAACCGGTGTTTCCGCTTTGGGGCGGGTCGACTGGACCCTTTCGGGCGCCGTGCTGTGACGTAGGGCCCAGTCACGGCCGAGGGCGATGACGATGCTCTGAGGCCAGCGTCACCAGCGTCCGCAAGGAGCCGCCGTCTGACATGCGCTGACTTTTATATACGGCAGGGCAGGCGCACTGCGGCATTCTCGCATTCTCGTCAAGAAGCAACTACCCCCCCTTTTGCACCACTTGTCCAATTGTCTGTGTCCTGACACTTCCGCTTGCAGAACGCACGCTACTGTCCGACCATACAAGTCGCCATTCAACCCCTGCCACCACACCATCTTTCTTCGACATTAGCATCGCAGCAGCGGCAACATGGTGTCCAGAGCACTGAACATTAGTCTGAGGACCTGGCAGGTGCGCTGAACCTCGACTTTGTCTGCGAGACCTTAGACTGACGTGCTTGCAGCTCATCTGCGCCATCATTGTGATGGGCCTTGTAGGTAACATGATAGCCACGGCATACAAGGGCAACCCGGCCATGGTCAACTATGATATGTTCACAGCAACCTTCGGCATGGCATCGCTCCTCTATCTGCTGCCTACATCCTTCCTCGACAGCTTCCACATCCCCATCGTTGCCATCGGACTCGACGTCCTCAACGTCATCTTCTGGTTCTGTGCCGCCGTTGCTACACCGGCCTACCTGCACGTCCACAGCTGCAGCAACAAGGTACGTACATCCGTGACTACCTCGTCAACCGTCCCACCTCGCCCTCGACGTGCATTCATGCTCGGCATATGTTGTCCACACCTGCATATGTTGGGCCCCTGAAAGTAGCCGCAAGGACATCGCTAACCAGCGAACCACAGGCTTACACCCTTTCCAATCACATCACCAACGGCTCTCCTAACACCGAGAAGCGCTGCCGAGAAGCGCAGGCCTCAACGGCCTTCCTGTGGTTCGGCTGGGCCGCCTTCGTCGCCTCGATGATCATCTCCGTCCTGGCTGGCCGCAGCGGCGGCGCTAGCTTCCGCGGTGGCATCCGTCGCCCTGCCATGAGCCAGGTCTAGGAGCCTTGGTGGCAAAGTGTGTCCTCGTGGGAAACGCACAAGTCGTGGAACACGAGACACGACACGGACGACTAAGCCCTCTCCCCTACATGTCTATCAACTATAGAAGGAACACCACCAACAACGAGAATTTGCAGATACACTGGATTGTGCGAGCAGTAATCACGGCCCCGTCTTGATGGCGTAGGAACGGTGGGAAGGGGATCTTCCTGGACCTCGAGCTGGAACTGGACCTGGAATTGTGCGATATTATAATGTAGCTTTTTTATGTATTGATTCACGACTATTGGGGAACATATCTCTGGGGTCTGAGACGGCTAATGGAATACGGACATCACGGCCTGGGGATTGGATAGGTTCTGGGAAATACCAAATACATTCCGCTGGTTGGGGGGGCACTCGGGATTCTCGGCGTTTTTCTCTTCATCTTATTTATCAGCTCGAAGTAGCTAGCATAATAATTCAGGCCAATTCTGACACCGGCTGAGCTATGTTGGGGTGACTGTTGAGAGAAGGTTGATGGTGGGGGGCCCCATGAATGGTCGCATTCTGGAAATGTCGGGGAAAAACTGTTTGCATATTTGTTCAGTGAACATACGATCCTATGCACCATACATAACTTGATCCGACTGACATCCGAGGAGGGAAACCATTCAATGTCAACAGGGATATTCCTCGGGGACCAAAACCCTTATACCTTCGATTGCCGACGCGATAATGAAGCTTAGCTAGTCTGTACGTGGGCACGGTATCATTCATACATACAAGGGCACAGCTTATTGATTAGGTACACCATTCGAACCGCAACATCTTCATTGACAAAGGCACCTATTTACACGAGGTACCAAAAAAGGATCAAAGCAAAGGACCAACCAAAGGCCTGCACATGGAAAACGCCCATCATGATACAGCATGCTCCACGCTATGCTCCACGTGCCCAAATCCGAAAAAACGCCCATATAAACCTTGTGGGCCTCAGGCCAATTCACAGTGTAGTCAGGAAAGCAAAACACCAAAGACAACGACCGCCCAAATGCCCCAGTGGTATACCAGGTCGCTGTCAAAACGTCGTAATCGAGTGACGAAAAGAATTAAAGTCCAGGACGAGGCGTAGGGCGGGGAGAAGGATTGTATGACCAAGCGCCCTCGCGATATAAGCGCTCCTTTGCCTCACGATCTTTGCGTCTCTCCTCCTCGGTGACTTGGTCATTAGCCCAGAAAGCACTGCTCGTGCGCTCGCGGAATCGTTTGTGCCTTTCCTTGTTAGGGAAAACTTGTTCCATATTCAGTGGAGCTATAGGACCAAAGACTTGCTCCGGATCCACCAACTGCTGTTGTGTTAGCAGCTCACGGAGGTTTGGCGTATTGACCCAGCTGGGCTGTTCAAACTCATTGTCTGAATCTTCATCTTCAGAGTCGGTCAGGATCTCTGGGAGCTTGATCTCCTCGCCATTCTGATACTGTGGTTGCGATGGCTGCGCTGCTTGGGCTGACTCGGCAAAAGGAATCTTGCCCTTTGCGAATTGGGCATGAGCAGGAGTGACAGTGTTCATCCTGGCCTGTTGTGACGGACGCTTTGCCGGCCGCTGCAGTGGTTCATCGTGTTCGGCTTGGAAAGGTCGCTTGGCTGGAGGCTTGGCTGGGTTGACAGGAGGAACATGTATACGGTTTGCGTCCTGAATGGTCTGCATTCGCGAAATGGGCCGTGCAGCAGCAAGGTCTGCGCGAGATTGGGCAGGAGGCGCCTTGGCCTTCTCTACTGGCTTCTCTACCGGCTTCTGCACTGGTGGCCTGCCTACGCGACCAGCTGGTTTGGCTGACACGGTTCCTGCCTTAGAAGCTGTGCCAGATTTGGAGGACAGCGCTGATGCAGGTCTTGTCGGTGCAGGCGCTGGAGGCTTTGTTGCTGGGGCCATCTTGTATGCAGCGGGAGCAGGCTTCGCCACAGCTGGAGTAGCAGCAGCTGGGGCAGGAGGAGGTGGTGCAGGTCTTGAGGCTGCAGGAGGAGCTTGGCCATATCGATTGTTGTGAAGAGTAACCATTATTTTCTTGGGATTAGCCTTTGAAATTGCCTCTTTGCTGGACGTCTTTGTAAGCTTCTTCGGCTCAATCTTGCGAGGCTCTCGGAGTTTGTGTCCAGTAGTAGGTAGAAAACTCTTCGGGGGTGGTGGTGGAGGCATCTCGTCTGCCGAGTCAGGCTCATTCGAGGCTGCAGTATTTGTGCGAGTGGTACCTGGGCGAGACGGTGGTGCTTGGGTGATAGACGGTGTCTTCGAGGCTGCAAGCGCAGCCTGTCTGATGCTCTGTTGGGAAGACATGGCCGATGGGGTTTTTGTGGTACTGGCCTTGTTCTTTTGGTGATGAGCAGTCGCTTTTGATTGTTCCTTCTCGCGCATTTCTTTCAGTCTATCATCCGCACGTTGCTTTTCTTTCAGATCTTTCTCCTTCTGCTTCTCTCGTTCAGAAGAGCTACGAGTCCGTCGACCGTTAGCCCTGACTGGGCTTCCTGGCATAGCAGCTTTCTTAGATTTGCCTGAGGTGATCGATTCTTTAGACGGTGAGCGTAAATGCGAAAATATCGATGCAGCAGTTTTTTCGTTGCGCTGAGGACTACTAAAGACATCGTCGCTCGAGTCTTGGCCTTTTAGCCGTGGTCGCAGAGGGCTAGATGAGAGTGCATCAAGCTTGACTTGGGCACTGGTTGCGCTCGATCCGATAAGTTTCTCTTTGGCAACACGGAATGCTGAATACAACTTAGCCTTAGAAGCACTGAGGGGGCCATCCATGTATTTCTTACCAGCCGGGGAGCCAGCCGGAGTGGTTGACTCCACGACCGTCGAGAGATCAGGGTTAGAAACTGAGATCGGCTTGGGCAGAGTATACCCAACTGGGGATGCGTTGACTTCAGCAGAATAGCTCTTGGTGAAGACAGGCCGAGCAGCATTTTGTGCTGGAACAACAGTTCTGATAGGAGAGATCCAATCATCCTCTTCATCGTCATCGGCATCTGGGTCTGCAGCAGGGAGATTAGGATATGTTGGCTGCGAAACTTGGGTAGGTTGTGCCGATTGTGTGGCGCCTGCCAGCTGCGTAGGTGCTTTAAATTGGGACGTGGTAGTACTTTGAGTTTGGCTCATTTGAGATGAGATGATATTTTGGCTAATCCGTTTTGGTTGCTCGTTTTGCTGCTTGAGCATGTTGATACGCTCAAGAAGACGTTGCGAAGAAGTCTTGTTGTGCATCTTAGCACTCTCAGATTCATCGTTACGAATTTCTGGTTTTTCATCATCGATTTCCATAGCATCTTGTAACGCCTCTGCCTGCGGTAGTTGGGTACCACCGAGGCTTTTACCGCCAGTAAACCGGCCCAGATTGCTGCCACGTGTTTTGTTCTGGTCAACATGACTGGTACGAGAATTGCGGTTTCCCATGCTCTTTTTTGCGAGCAAAGGCTCGCGCGCTGGTAATGCAGAAAAAGTGAGACTGCTCTTGCGAACTAAGGGTTTCACCGGGCTTGATCCATCTGATGGAGAACGAACGTCATCATCGATATCCATCTGATCATCAACGTCGTGGTGCACCACAGTGCCATCATGCTCCGCGCCTTCTGAGCTGACATGATCAGACATGGGTAGTGTCTCGAAGGATCCAGCAATCATCTCTGGCTCCGGACGATGGGCGTGGCCATGAGCAAGGTCAACGATATCATGCGTCTTAGCAGATATGCCGTACCCTTCGGAGCTAAGTGCAGGTGGTTGGGGAAACTCGGGAATTTCCTCATGAACTGCGGCTTCTTCGCAGTCTGAGCCTAACTCATGTCGAACAACGGAGCTTTGAGCATCTGGGTGAGACTCCATTGGCCTCTCGTCATCAATTTCCATTGCGTCCTCATCGCATTTAGCGCGTACATCTTCGTTGGATGCATCTTTGCTTGCGAACGCTTCTTTCGCTGATACAAATGAATCGCCTGTATCACGTCGCGCCTCTCCAGTGGACTGAATTGATGGCGCAAAAGACAGAGTCGCCTGCGTGGGCTGGGTGGACTGTGTTCGGGGAGGCGAAAACACACTGTCACTCTGAGTTGCAACCGTGTTTTGAGAGGAAAATACAGGGCTAGATTGAACTGGAATGGTAGAGTGTCCGGTGGCGGGACGACGCTCCGGGGAGGTGTGCTGGCTGTGGTAGCCTTGATAGTTGTCTTGTTGGTTTTCTTTGCCTTTTCCGAGCAATGTCGCAAACAAAGCAGGGGGGAGTGGCGATTTTGCCGTGGGAGACTGGGCTGGTGCGAGGTTTTCGCCGTTGTGTGCAATATTGAATTGTGATTTGATCGGGCTCCTGTGGAGATTGCTCTTGAGACTCTGCTCAGCTGGGCTCGGACGGTGCTGTGAATTTGCGCCTAGAAGATCGCCGAGTGGCTGCACGCGCGTTAGCATTCAGTCATGGTCCAGATAACAGAGGATACGCACCTGACGAGGCTCGGTAGCCTTGATCCGCGCTGTGCGTGGTGTCTTTCCCCGCAGCTTTCCTGGCGTCTTAAAAACGTCCAGCTTGTTCCTACGAGCTTGTGAGAAATGATACTAGCGTAGATTACGGGCGTGACATACTGTCCATTCTGTGCAAAGATATCCGCCATATGCTCATTGAGCCATTCTAGCTCATTACGAACCGAAAATCCGAAGTCTTCCAGCTCTTGTGCTACGAGATCATCTGCTTGCTTTCGCTCGTCGAGGACCCATTGCGCAGACCCAATGGCCGGGACCTTTGTGCGCGTGGCAGCCATGATATGGTCGTTGTTTTGGTCAACACGCGCGTCGTGATGAATGCAACGACAAGTATGGAGGGAGGTGTGAGTAAGGATGTTAGCTGAGCATCGCGTTATGGGAGGCACCGTGGAATTTTGTCGCGAGCGTCGCGTTGGCGGTGAGATTGGTGGAGGCAGGGAAGTTGCGGAGGGTCAGTGTTGTGAGTGCCGTGGGCCCAAACAAACCAGATGGTACGTGCACTTGCCAAGCCACTACCCGCCTCTGATCGTTCGCCTGCCATGACGAATAAAGGTCGACACCTATCATGGATTGGATAATATCTCTTGCAAGATATGGGATGAAATAACACTTCGTGCATTCATAGCTCTAGAGTATGTGCATGATCCCATTGGCGATGCTGGGTGGCCTTCGAATAGTATTGCTCCGCATTTTGTATCCCGAGGTCATTGCTATTGGCTTATTCCCGCTTCGACCTCGATAGTGGGATGTCTACTTCACTTTGTCTCGCCCAACATCTATCGGTTCCTATGTACACCATGTCATCCAGGGCACTTCTCAAATCATGTCTTCAGCATCACAGACATCTTGTATTTCCAATGGCTCGAGGCCCTTCGAAGCAAGCGCGATGTTTCTCTCTTACTTTATCTCACCGTTTAATGGAGATGTCTGGTTTCACACAAGAACAACTAGATGTGCGGGAAGCTATTTCCAAAATCTGTGCTAATTATCCTGATGCATGTTTTCATACTTTTATATGTAACCACAAGCAATTGACCGTGAACAGGAATATTGGATGGAGCATGACCAATCGGGCGAGTACCCGCATGATCTACACCGAGATCTAGCAAGAGACGGATGGATAGGCATTGCACTACCTGAAGAGCTTGGAGGTTCGGGGCTAGGTATTTCAGAAGCTACAATGATGCTCCATACTATCTCGGAGTAAGCATTCTATCTAGCATGCATAAGCTGTCATGACTGATGTAAAACAGAAGTGGAGCTGGTATTGCGGGAGCTCAAACCATTCACGCTAATGTCTACGCAACTCAGGTAGAACAACTCTATCGCTCTCTACAGTCCAATCTAAACAGTGCAGCCAGTCGCAAAATTTGCCACGCCAGAGCAGAGGCAGCGCATGCTCGCCGATTTAATCGCTGGCAAGACACGAACTTGTTTCGGCGTGTATGGTCTCTTTCCCCCCATCCTCTCCATCAAGACTAACTAAAAGCAGAACCGAGCCAAATACTGGCCTTGAAACATTGAAACTTCGTACGCTAGCCAAGAAAGATGGAGATAGTTACTTAGTGTCAGGTCAGAAAATGTACGTGCTTAAGACTCTCGAAGGACTCAATTAAGTCTTATAGATGGATTTCATCTGCCCAAGTAGCCACAAAAATGGCTCTTTTGGCACGGACGACGCCGCTTGAAGATGTCAAGAAGCCCTCTGAGGGCCTTTCGTTCTTCTTCGTCGATGTCGATAAGAATGCTCCAGGACTTGAACTAAAACGTATCAAAAAGATGGGAGGACGTGCCATAGACGCGAACGAAGTATTTTTCGATAATTTTCGCATTCCGGCCGATACGCTCATAGGCAAAGAAGGGCAAGGGTTTAAGATTGTAAGCATCTACTCAACTACTTAGATTTTGCAGTCTGATGAAGATCTAGGTGTTGCATGGTATGAACGCGGAACGATGCTTGCTTGCGGGCGAGGCATTAGGCATTGGATATGCCGCCCTGAAACGGGCTACCGACTATGCTCGAGAGCGCCATGTTTTTGGCCGGCCTATTGGACAGAATCAGGGTATTCAACACCCTCTCGCTTCCGCTTATATGCACCTCGAAGCGGCCAAGCTTGCAACTTACCACGCCGCTCGCCTGTATGATAACAGCGCAAAAGACTCTTCGATCACACAGCATGCCGTAGGCGTGGCCTGTAATTCAGCCAAATACCTGGCTGCAGAAGCTGCTTTCACCGCTTGTGAGCGAGCGGTATGTTCGAAATATCATACTATTAAAAAGCCCAATGCTGATCGTATACCAGGTACTGACTCACGGTGGCATGGGCTACGCCCAAGAATATCACGTTGAGAGGTATTTACGGGAGGTGCTAGTGCCGCGAATCGCACCAGTGAGCCGGGTATGATTCATATCGACTGCAACATGAGCCAGTACTAACAACCATAAAGGAGATGATAATGAATTATGTCGGAGAGAAAGCACTTGGACTACCTCGTAGCTATTGATACAACTGAACGTAACACAATATTGACTTATATCAACAAAATCCGCGCCTCGATAATACCAGAAATAACGAATATAATACCACAGAACAGATTTTTGTAAGCCTAGGAAATTCATGATTTACGGACCATGAATAATTCATGGGTAATTTAAGATAACTGGAAAATACGCATCTATAGGGGCTTCAGTGCTCACAAATGGACAGAATCTAAGGGTGGAAAGTATGTCGAAAAGGTTCAATAGTGCTGGATACTAGTTCTACGATAGACTAGACAGACAATTTGCCGTTTCAAAGTTTCATAAATCTCATGAATGCAACATTGGACAAAAACCTATGCCTGAGAACAAAACCATATGCTCTTTGCGCCCCCAATCAAGCCCCCATTTGGTGCCGGGTATATGTGCCGCTGGTAATAAACGAGTGAACGCCAATATGCGCGTCTTTAGTCCCCAAGACAATCGCTCGTGAGAGATACTGAAAGCCGCGATCCTCTTACTTTTTGTATATCCATACCAAAGACTTAATATCTTCAAGAAATTCCAAATAAACGACTGAAAAGAGTTAAACGTCGTAGAGGATGCCGCGCTATGCAGGCGCTTCGTGAATGGTTCGTGCCTCGGCCTCGACGAAGCCGTATATGTTGCCTTGCCCGCCGGCCCCCAACCCTACCCCGCAGCTCGTCACTCTATCTTGTGCTCCCTTCTTGTCTCTGTCAACCCGCGACCATGCTTTCCAGTTGTGTCCTCCGTCGTCACTGCCAGCACTAAGCGCGCCTATCGGTTCTCCGTAGACATTGCATCCAATGAAACCGTCTGGATGGTATTCAGTGACTGCCGATGTTGGCGCTGGGCTTCCTGGAGACCAATCTGGATGCTGCTGGGACTGTTGGGCTTGGAGTTCACGTTTGCGTTTCCGGTCCCGCATGATGAGGTACACAATTCCGAAAACGAGAGCGCCTACAACGACGAGACCGCCGATTACGCCGCCTATTATAGCGGGTGTGTTATTGGCTTTAGAGGACCCTTCAGTTGAGGGTAGAGGTGGTGATGTCACGCTCGGCGTGGTCGAGCTTGTCGTTAAAGAACTGGATGATGTAGACGTTGAAGTCTCACTCTTGGATGCCCCCTCGTATGCCGGAAGTATTGTGGTTGTAAGTGCGGTATCTGTGCAGCCCCATTGTGTCAGTGGTTTTGCGCCTGCGGTAACGATGATGCTAATTGCATAGCATTCTGGGTTTGCACTGGCAGTGCATTTAGCGATGAAGTTGTTCGACGAGCAGTCGGAGTTGGTACAACTCGACGCCATCATGCTTTTTGGAATGCATGTTGTGGGGATGGTGCAGGAATCTAAGTCGTAATGATTGCAGCAGCCAAAGACGCCATTGCGCGTAACTGTCGCGCAGACATCGTCCTTTCGGGTGCATTGCAAGGAGGAGGCTGTTCGCTGCTTAGTACGTAGAAGCAATCATAAAAGGAGCTGTCTTACTCGAAATGCCGTCGAAATATCCGCACACGCTAGTGCCTTCCTGACGCCGAAACAGCTCAAATCCACCCAGTCGAGGAGCACGTGTGGGGGCCGGGCTCCAGTGGTCAGCTACCGGTATCGCGAAGGTCGGATCTGGCAGCGCCCAAGGAAGCGCAGCTTTCGCTACAACTCCCTGAGCTAGAACGGCGCATAAAGCGAATTTCCACATGGAATCGAATTTCCATGCAGGACAATGCTGTGGTTTAAGAGGCCGATTCTCAATAGGACATGCTGCGCACGGTTGAAGGTCAGGCGGCCTCGCGTATAGCAGTCAATAATTCGAGGCTGGGGTGGAGTGGGACGAAAGCGAAAACCAAGACCAACCCAGAAGGCGGCGCGGAGCTGTTATATGCGCAGGAAGGCTGAGCTGCTCACCTCACAAGCCCACGATGGTTGACGTCGCTAGCAGGCCACGGCATCGCGCACGGCCCTGTCGATTTGAATGGACGCGATGGTGGTGGCATGGGCCGTGGGCGTTGTCCTGGTGAGCGATGGTGCCATGCAAGGTAAGCATACACCTACGTGCTTCCGCGTCAGGAAAAGCGCTGCTGCCGAGGTGCTGGGCGCGGGCAGCGAAGGGCGAATAAGATGGAGGCTTACACAGCCCTGGCCTATTCTGGGCTGGCCATGGCTGGTGTTGGGTGGTGGGAGTCGTGAGCTGTGTGGTGGCCGGCCCTCGGCTGAGCGCATTAGGGCGTAGCTCTTGGTCTGCTCTTAATATAGATCATGCCTTTTTGGTGCATATAGCACTATGTGTATGTGCGGGAGGCTGGGGGATCTTGAGCAGCCAGCTTTTGTTGATTGCGTGCAGATGCTTTCAAGCTGCACCAGCCATCTTATCTAGGACTGCTCCGGTGTGCAGTGCAGACTGGATGTATGTGGAAATAGCTGCTGCGCGCGTTCAGGCGACCAGCTTTGACCACCCACCAGGTGCCGAAGACAAGGCTCCTCAGCCTTACGCTTCGGATTAATGCAAACATGAGCATCTTTTGGGAAATGCTTCCGGCGAATTACGGGGACCATCTTTCCAGATCTGTTCTGCTTTGGCGGCCTCGGCCCCCATGTTGCACCATAGGAACCTGAGAGACTGCCCTTCAGTAGCGTTTCAGCCTTTGTGATTAGTGTTTGTCCCAGCGCTTCAGGTAGTGAGTTAGCCGAAGCCATCTGTTACGATAGATTATTAGTGAGCAAGGACGTTGCTTTTGTTTACGGCGAGGCTGATGAGGCGCTACCTCTATTTATGTTTAGAGTGTTGACAAGCACAGAACAAGTTCTAATGAAACGTTGATTCGACCTAGTGTATTGATGCCAATGGTGGCATCGAGGATGCAGCGGCCGCGCGGGTCCAGTAACCTTGCAATGATATTTAAAAGTTTGGAGAGCGTGTTGCCGAGTTCCCTCTTAGAAGGTGGATCGAAAGATGCCGTTGTACAATATCAACGGATCGTTCTTATGGAAACGACAAAGTTGGATATTACAGCACCCCCTTGAGGGCCTTTGCAGGGGGTTTGAAATAGAACAACAGAGAAGAACAAAAGGGCATGAAGGTCTTCTAATCGTGATGCCAAGTGTCTTTATTCCAACTCTTTGTTTCCGCGAGAGGAGCGTGTAGGTTGCAGGTTAGGCCTTGTACGCCATACTTTACTATCTTTGACATACAGCGCAAGCATGACCATATAGATAGATGTACATTTGAACCGCTAAGAATAAGCTCTCTATACAACGGCATCTAAGAGAGGTATTTCCACCCTAACGCCCTTCCATGCCTGTACGCTATACGTACCGAGTGGATTGTAGTAGTTGCCCATGTGATATACAGATTACGGAACGATAACAACCAATTCTAGAGAGCCCTATTTTCGTTTATGGGGACCGACAATATTCGGGTACATCCGTGAAAGATGGTAGTTGATGTTGTTTTTCTTGGGGTTGGGATCTCGCTGTGCATAGTCAGGATCAACTCTTTACACGAGTGTAGTCAATGACTTACTGGTGTATCCATGCACTTCCTCAGCTTCTGTTCGAGCTGTGCGCAGCCTTGCGCGGCAGCGCGCGGTCCTGCTGATGCCCAGCAACCTGCTACCACGTTAGCAAGACTAGCCTTTATTCTCAATGTTGCGTCCCCCTAGGATTCCCCTTCCACCAGATAGTAGCCACTGCTCAGCTCGCACAGGTTATGATAGTCCACGTACCCAATACTGATGACATTATGCCTAGGCATGGGTTCGTCTCAGGCTTATTTGGTCGTCGAATGCGAAGCTTAGGGAGAGGTGGCAACGGGCGGTGGGTTGCCGATTGAACGGCAGCATTTTGCGGCTTAGGAACCATGATGATACCCTCGAGGCATGTACGGACAGATTTGTGCAGAGGGGCGATGCGACGGCAGGCGTGAGATATGGAGATGTCGAAGTCTGGTGTTGGGGCTGTCGAAAAAGTGCTAAAGCGGTCTAGCGTCGTTGACCCCTGTCTAGCGTATAGTCATCGTGCATGCACTGTTTGTTGTTGTTCTGGCGTTGCCAGCCCGTGACCGCGCACACGACTATCCAGGCTGCCGGCGCATGTATCTTTTCGCTCAAGTCTAGGATTGCACATTCCCATTCCATTGATATATTATTGAGCGAACTATTTTCATATGGAAACCATGGACCCTTCGCCGCGCGGCTCCACCCAGGCATTTCAGCAAACATGGAACGAGGCCGATGCTGCCAGCTTCGATACTGCGTCTTTGCCTATCGCTAAGCCACCGAGAGCTTGGGATCGTAAACAAGAAGTAAAGACTGTCGCGAACGGGAAACAACGGAAGGTGTGGCGGAGATACGCGACGAGATCACAGTCTTCAAGCATGAGAATGGATGAGGACATGCGAGATTCAAGAGCACAAGCTGTGAAAAGGCTGCAATGCTTGAGCCCGAAGGCCATGGAACAGTCAGCTGCATTGCGCATTGGAAGGAAACATGCATTCAAAACAACGCGCTGGGATCGTAGGAGAAGCGTGCTTCCTAGTAAGTCATTTATTTGTTATGCACAAACCCGCCTCTCATGAAAGTATCAAAGTCGGCAACAGGGCACACCGTTATTGGAGGGTTCTTATAATTCTTTACTTAACTGTTTCGCTATGTTTTGAACCCGTGTTTACGGTCCTTTACTGGAAGATACCTGCTAATAAATTTTCAGGGAAAAAATCTGTGGCAACAGGGCGTTTGGTCGACGAACAGAGTTGCGATGACGAAAGCGAGGAATCGCCGGACGCGGCAGAATTGGATTCGAGCAATACCAGCTTTTCAGAACTGGACTTAAGCAAGCTGGGAGATGCACCACGAGATCTATCAATTCAAGAAACCGAAGACACACGGGCAAAATTCACATTCGAAATCGGGAAAGATGAGAGCGCCCAAGACGATACAGACCAGGATGCGACTCTTTCGATGCTCTTCCGTTCCCCATGCAAAAAGTCCACTTCCGTTGCAGACAAGTTGTCCGCTGAGGGCGTCATACATTCGCAGCCCATCATTTCCAATCATCAAGACGAAACCGACGCTGAGAAGAAAGCTGTTCATAACAATGCTTCAGCACATACGTATTTTAACACCCCAGAACAAGCCTTCGTTTCGGGCATGGAAATCGATCATCTACAAGAAAATGAACAAGAACCATGTGAATCCGAGTTGGAATGTGCTGATATGTCGATTGAGGTTGTTTACCCATCTCTACCCGAAACTTCATGTCTCAAGGAAAGTGTGCCGGAAGCTGTTGAAACTCTGGAAGAAGCTACGGAGACGTCCATGGATCTAGACATTCACCAGGATATGGAAGATGAACCAGATTCATCTTTGACACACACAGCTGATGAAGAGCAATGGTCTACAATAGGCACCACTGTTCCACAGGAGACAACCGTTACTGGGCAGGGGCCGCAAGAAGATACGGAGATTTTAGCATTACCACCGCCTGGTACAAGAATGGTAGATGACATATCTTTTGGGCTCACTTTGGCACCCTCCATACCTTCCTCTCGAGAACCTACACCACGGAGGCTGCGATCTCCTTCACCTCCTCCACGCTTGTACACGGAAGCGGATGACGTGACAGCCACCATAGCTTTGGACGATGATACAGCTTTGCTTAAGGACTTCTTATCTCGTGCTGCAGTCAGTAAAGCAAACAAAGCTGCAACCATTGCGCGTCGAGAATCACTACAGAACCGGCGCGATTCAGATGTGATACGTCACGCTCTTGCATCGCCCCGTAAAATATTGGAAGATAAGGACCCTAACTCACCATCTAAGCATGACAACGATGCAACCTTAGACTTATCACAGACCATCACTCTCAACATGGACGTCCCAAATCCTTCTCCTATTGAAGCTCAGCCAAGTGCTGAGGACATCGAAGATCCGAAGGAGAGCCGTAGGTCCAGACGTTCATCTCGAACAAGAGCATCTCGCCTTCCGGCCCCATCATCCCTGCAGACAGGGCCGCCTAAGATTGCTGTTCGCCGTGCAGATGGTGGAGAACCTATCGTTCTCAAGAAGACTGATGCGCAAGAACTCAGTCTTTTGACGCGTAGCAACACGCGTAAAAATAAGCAAGGCGCATTCGCAGTTGGTGTCCGCCTACTCAAGCTTGCAGCCGAGGCACGCAATGCAGAGGACAGCACGATCGATTATGTCGGAAGTTCGGTTCAAGTGCCGGGCAAGAAGTATGTTCGCTGGGACTCCCAGCTTGCATACTTTCAGGAAGGCACTGATACCATAGCTAACATGCTTGCTGATGCAGAGTCCCTTGCTACGCCGGACGAACTCAGCCTGCCCCTACTCAGTACCAAAGCAGCGAAGTCCAACCAGTCCAAGGACAAAACCTCGACACCAAAGGTGAAGAGAGTGAGGGGTCTTGGGACGACGAACGGTACTCCAGGGAAGGGACTTCTTGCCCCAGTGTCTTTACTCCCAGACGCAGTGCAAGGAGAAAAGGAAGAAGCCCAGAAGCAAGCACAGCTTCAGTCGAAACAGAAATCCAAAATCAAGAAGATGCCAGTGGCCAGCACACCAGCAACAGGTATTTCACACGTTCCCGTCGAGACGATACCATCTCCATCGGACGTAGGTCCTATCGTTACCGAACCTACCAACCCAGCGACAAAAGAGCGAAAGAGTAG
>Ga0247757_10000534_pt1 | contig 30900 bp, 29 predicted proteins | sample UWRJL126311R4_FD_180929 | JGI IMG/M metagenome (GOLD analysis project Ga0247757, IMG submission 180929) | Plant litter microbial communities from Arlington Agricultural Research Station in Wisconsin, United States - UWRJ-L126-311R-4 | ecosystem: Environmental > Terrestrial > Plant litter >... | reverse complement strand
GAGCCTTGCTGGAGGCAGGTAATTAGGCAGATGGGTCCCAGAATAGAAAGAAGATATGAGCCGTGGACATAGCTTGGTGAGGTGAGTCAAGGTGGCGAAGAGGTAGGTACTTAGTGATTCTTGCCCTGAGTCAAACCCGGGCTTTGTCTGGTCTGAGCTGACGGTTCCCTCCCCACCTTGAACTCACAGCCGCAGTCAGAGGACTCGAGACAGAGTTTTCAGGACGAGTTCAATGTCATCTTACCGTTGCTTTTTATTGCGTTCTTTGTGTCATGGGCGCCATTGTGAGGGAGTGTAGTACAACAGACGACCTGCCAGGTTTATATGACGGGCTCCCTAAGCGCGCGACCTCTTACGACTGCTAAATGAACAATCGTACACAGCTGTGTTACTGAGCGTTCGGCTTTTGCAGCCTACACCTTGCGCACGTGACACCTATACGGGCCACTATGGTACTTCTTACTGATAACGTGGATAGTGTCTGGGGCTATGAAATCGATCCTTGTAGCTGTACGTGTAGAATAGTGAGCTGCCACAGGCAGGCTTTGCGTGGTGACGGCATGGGGTTGCTCACAAGGTTGTAAGATCGAAATCAGAGCAGCTTTGAAGGGATGAAGGAGTTGGTAGGCACCCAAGCTGTTGATTCTCTTACTGCATATCATACAAAAAGAGAAAGGCCTTACCTAGGCTCGAACTCTGACCAAAAAAACACTCAAGGGAAGATGAACGTACCTTTTAATGAATTTAAATGTGAGAAGCGTGAGACCACTACGCCATGCAAGCATTTTGAATTGTTGAGAGGAAGTAAAGAACTAGGATATATATAGGGCTATAGCGGCCCTGGGGTAGTTGACCAGGCACACATAAAGTGGGGAAGGCAAGCGCTGATTGGAAGGGGTGAGGGGGCAGCAACGAGCCCATGCGAGGTGTTACCTACCTGCAAACCCTCTCCGGTACCTCTGCATCGACACTGTCTGTCTTTTCTGAACCCTCTTCCAAATGAGGCCCGCTCTAAGGTATGTTGGCTTTTGCGTGCCCATTACAGCCCACACCTGCGTCATCAAGCTCCTGCCCACCGTCGGCGGCGGCCTTTGAACCAATATCGCCGCCCATGACAGGCCACCTCCACACTCACACTTGACACCTACCCCATGCGGCCACAGAGCGTCCGCCGTTACCGGACCCTTCAGGATCCCGGACATCTGCAGCAAGTACCTAGCTGCAGGCCATGATAGCAAGAGCTCTCCTGGGTCCGCAGGCCCTTGAATGGAAGTGAGGATATCGGCACCTCAGCACTAGGCGCGACACAACTAACAGGTTCCGGAATCTGCAGCAGCACAGAGAGAAGCCGAGCATGAAGACGGTGAACAACATACCGCGGACCCTCAACACCGTGGTTGAATAGAGGTACATCCGTCTTATTCGCCTGAGGCCCACCGCGAAGGGTGCGGTAGACAGCCTTGTTGCGCGAAACACCGCAGAGCAGAGCAAAGCAGAGCAAGCCGCCTTTACCTGGAAGTGTCCAGACGTCCATATCACAAGAGTTGCGCAATCGGCAAAGCTCACAGCCAGCTCCTCGACGCCGAAGACTTGCGAGCAACGGCGGAGCACCTAAACAAGAGTCCATGTTCATCGACGCCAGCGCCTGCCGAGGAACAGCATACTTATCAACAATCTTCGTGGTGTGCAACAACCGGAACCCCTGTTAGGAAAGAGTATGCTGGCAGAATATTTCCTTCAGCTACTAAAACACTGAGTGAGAGAGTATTCTTGTTGACTACCAGGGCACACACGCAATTACGGAGGTGCTATGTTCAGAATAATGATGTGAGACAACCTCATAGCCAGAGGAACGCAAATGGACAGCGCAAGTTGATCCTGTGTCCACGGCCTTTGCAAAAATACCACCTTGACAAGGCTTATTTCTTGAGCTTCATCCTCAACCAGCACTGCAAGAAATTGGTCATGTGGAGAAGACGGCAGGACGAAATAGGAGCCAACATTGATGACTTGGTGGTTGAATGATTAGCCGTGGACGACTAGTTCATGGTTTCAAACAAAATAGGCAAAGGGCCAGCAAAACGTCGCTACTGTCGACTTCGCGGTTCAACTGTACCGCCTTGGCCGTGATAGTTGTTGGGGACATTTCGGCTGTGGACGTGGAATAAAATCTTGGCCAGTTATGGTATGCAAGCCAGCCACACAAGAGATAAGGACAAACACATATACTGATCCTACGACAGGCTCATTCGAGAATTATCGTGCCTAGCTCTTTTGCGGCCCGACAAGATGTCCAATACCCACAGACTAGCTGTTTTGAAGATTATCGACCAGGGTCCTGGAAACGCTCGCTCCGAATATTGCATCAGGCTCCACGAACCACTACACTCAAAAGCAGTCGTAGCATATTCCTATGGCATTACGAAAGACAAGGAACTCTCGAAAGAGCTAGACCGAAGCGTACCACCGGCGTCCCCTTGTGTTGATGGCTTCTGTTATTTTGGTCCGCGGAGTCAACTTACCATTTGGCCTGGAAGCTGAAGCCAGTCCTGAAGCTCTTGACTTTTAGTAAAGTCTGAATATGAGGCTCGTCCACCAAAGACGCTGCTGGCTGACAACACCTTGATACAATACCAACACATGCTATCGCAAGGCGACTAAAGGTGACTCGTCCATAGCCCAAGTCAACGGAAGATCCTGAATGCTCAGCCTGACATGGACCCAGACTTGCATCTTATCCGGCACCTGAGAATCAGCATTACTCGAGTTCATTTAAGAGCAAGGGAGAAACAACTTCAGTTTAAGATGATAACCTGTTTTTGATAATGTCATGTTTGCCTCAGGAAGTTGCATCCGGCTACTGAAACAAGTTTGTTGGGAAAAGGGACCAGCTACCCGTCCTACCTTGTTTGAAAACCTTGAAGGGCCTCAGGAACCAGGCGCCAACCAATGGCAGATGTACGGAGCTGCACTAAGCCCCGGGACGGGCGAGCAAATGGATGCTTGTGATTGCATGCAGGACGAAGACGCTACGGCCCGCATGTACTGGAGGCTTGGAAAAGCTGGGACAGGCGACATGGGTTCAGACGACGATCAATCGAGATGGTTTCGTCCCATGTCGCTCGAGATGCGTGCTTAGTTGCTTGTATGCAAGACGGAGGCGGGCGACGCAGCGCTCGATTACGCGTCCGATCTTGGAAGCGTTGAAACGAACAAGAGGTGGCTGGACGAAAAGAAGGCAGGTCGACGGCGTCATCTGGGAAGTTGGGTAACGTCGCACCGAGGGTCTAGTGGCCGGAAGCGGAAACGGCTGGCGAACTATCCGATCTGCAAGCAACGTGCAGCGACAGCACAACACACACCACACAGGACACGGCCTCGGCGCAGGCAAAACCGAAGCAAAAACGCCCCAGTCGTTCCCGCACTGGGGTGACGTCGTCGGGACTGCTTGTCGACGGGCCTGAGCAGCGTAGAGCGTTGGTGGGGAATCGTTGCGCGTCCTCATGGCTGCGAAGATCCGCGCTGGCTAGCGTGCTCGTAAGCAGGCGGACGTTGAGTCCGGGACATTTCGCTAAGGGTGCGAGACGAGTCGGACGAGGCTGGCGATGGTTTGTGTGTTGCAGCGTCCAGGAGTCGTGGGGCGGGTCTGCGACATGTGCAAGCGCGCAAGGCGATGGGCGAGGCGGGCTGGCCTGCGGTCGTCGGAGATGCAGCGTCGACAAGCAATGCGGAGCGGATCGCGCATGTACATGGCTTCCTCTTGGTTGCAGGCAGCACGAGCATGCCCACGCCCCTGGTCGACCCGAATCGGGCTGCCCTGCTTCCGCGTCGCTGCCGGCGAGCAGAGGGGCCTTGTCTCGCAGCCACTCGTGCTGGCACGCGCAGAGCCGCTAGGAGAGGCATTTCCTGCAGAGGCGGGGGCCCGCTGTCATGGAGGCGCTGCAGCGTCGGAGCGGCCCCGGGCGGCGGGCTGGCAGCAGGAGGGAGGGAGGAGGTGTCGAGAAGCTGAACGGGCGCAGGCTGGCGGCAAGACATGTGATGGCACGGCGTGGAGGGGCTGGGGAGGGCTGTCGAGCAGGCTGTCTCTGGGGCTGTCTCTGGGGCAGCGCCGTCATAAGCCGTGTGTCAAGCCTTCGACCAGCTCCTGGCGGCGGTGCCTGGATTGGACGGCGGGCCCGCTACAAATTTAGAGCACCACCATGTTGGCTGTTGGCCATGCACGTCGCCATCGTTCCCCTGAAGGCTCGGCGCTGCGACCGTCGAGCAGCAGCCAGGCACGCGTGGCCCAGTGGCCGCGGGCCTGCTCCGTATCGGGCTGCCGCCAGCGCGAGCCAGCACGCATTCGACGTCGCTACATCGGTAGATCGATGCAAGCGGGCGCTGGCGAGGAACATCATCCCACCGCGGGCTCCCTATCCTGTCGCGACCAGCATCATTTCGACTTTTGGACGGCCCGTGCTCCCAGACCTCTCGCCGTCTCTTCGCCCTCTCCTCGCCCTCGTCCGCCGCCTGGCCCTCCTGCCTCCCTGCCTGCCCATCCTCCCGCTGCCCCCGCCGACGACACCGTCTTTTGTCGTCTACGCGGCCAGCGAGCACTGCGTCGCCTGCCACCCGCCTCCTCTGGTCTGGTGAGTCGCTGCTCCGCTCTGCCTTGCACTACCCCTTCCCCGAGAGGGTCCCGCAAGAGCCACGCCAGACGGCCATCGACAAGCATCCCCAATCGCCCGTCGCTCCCAGGACCTGCCCGGCCGACGGCGTGCTGTGTGGTGTTGCACTTCTGCTGCCCTGTGGGATCGACAACCCTGACGTGGAATCTCCGCAATTCGAACATTTTCCCCCATTACCCGTCCGACGCCGCTTCACAACCGTGTTCCTGCTTGGGAGCTCACCTTCACCAATTGCAGCCTGCTAACCGTGTTTTCAACAGACACTTGTTCAGTCCCTCGTTTGCTCACGCCTTTGATTTTCACTCCTCAACGCACCCGCCCGCCCGCGCCATTCGCTCGCTTTTGCCCTTCCCTCCCATCTGACGCCACTGCCGGATGCGACTGCCCTTCGTCTGCTCATAACTTGCGTCGCTGGAACTCTGCTCATCGAGCACTCACACCATGGTCAAAGGACACTTACTGGGCTTTGCGGGTCGCCGCAAGTCTCAGGGCAACGTAATCGAGGAGATGGACGCCGCCTCTTCCCCCGAACCTGCAGCACTCACAGCACCTGCAGCCGATTCCGGCTCAGGAGGTTTCCGCCTGATGACCACAGCGGAAGCCGAGGCCCGAAAAAAGGAGGAGAAGCGGCGCGCCCAGGAGAAGGCAGCCTCCAAGTTCCGCCCTTTTAGCAGTTTCAGTGCTGGCAACAAAGCCCGCAACCACTCTTTCGACGAGGACTCGGCGGCCTCCTCTAAGCGGTAAGGCTTGAACCCTCACGCGTGTCGACCCACTTTACTAACGAGACTTCTAGTGACAGCAAGTCAAGTAGTGGCACCTACTCCTCGCGACCCTACAACAACGCTCAGTTTGGTTCCACTTCCACGCTCCCATCAATGACGGACACCGATTCCAACGACAACATATTCGCCATTCCACGACCGTTCATCGCCCAGCACAGCAGCTCGCCAAGCTCCGTCTCGGTAGGCACGATGAAGAAGCAGCTGCCCTCGTTGCCAAAGGTAGAATCGAGACCATATGCTGAGCCGACATCGCCTCCGTTAAATTCTGGACGTGTTCGTGCCATGACATCGTCCAGCTACGCCAGTACCGCGAAACCGCCAACCCTAGACGCGGACATGAATTTCGGTTCTTCTAGCTTCGATGACCTGTTTAGCGGTCTCGACGCGAAGGAAGCTGAAACCGCTAGCGAAACTCCGGGCCGCTCGCTTCTTGCGGGCAAAAGGACGTTCCAGGCGGAACCAATTCAAATCAGTCGCCAGTTTGAGGTCGAAGCTCCACTAAAGTCGTGGGATTCCCGTGGTTCTGCTGACAATCTTATGTCATCTCCACGCTCGCCCGACAACGATTCTCCTCCCCCCCCCGTTCCGCCTCATAAGTATGGACAATACGCACCCGTTGCGTCCCATAGTCCTGACTTGAATGGCGGCACCGAGTTTCTCGACAACGACGCACCCATCGTGCGACAATCGGTTATGTCGCACAAATCTACCCATGAGAGCTCGCCCGAGCAACATCCGACTTCCATCTCATCATCATCTGCTCCGTCGTTGCAGACGCCGCTTTCTTCTCGCCCGGCGTCCCACAGGGCCACACCGAAGCCCACACTGCGCACTACACCGGAAGATGGAGACGAGGATATTTTTGCAACACCCAAGCAAAATGAGACAAAGAAGGCTACTCCAGTACCAAAGCCCGCCGTATCGGCTCCCAAGGAGAACAATCAACCTCGACCTACCACGGGTGGATCGGCCCAACGTGTCATGACACAGGCTGAATTCCAAGCCATGCAAAAAAGCCGAATGGTACAGCCGCAGGACGATAGCTCGGATGGCGAGGAGTACGAAGATGAAGAAGATGCTGAAGAAAAGGCCCAGCAGGAGCAGCTGGCGAGGCGCAAGAGGCAGCAGATGGATCTGGCACGGGAAACGATGCGTCGCACCACTACGGCACCAGCCAATGGCAATCGGCCCGATAGTGTTGCAGATGCCTTCTCTATGGGGTTTCCATCCGAGACCTCGATGAAAGCAGATGAGTGGGAAGACGAAGACATTCCTCTAGGTATACTTGCAGCACATGGCTTTCCCAACAAAGCTGGGAACAAGGCGCCCGTACAACCCGCAAACGCCATGCCTTCGTATTTCAGATCTTCTACCCCCACCCTCAACGAGCGGCCAGCTTCAGCGGGCGCGGTGGACAATCGTGCCTCGCAAATGTTCCGGCCACCTTTCGCCCGGAATCTGCCAGATGACCCGCACTCTTCATTCATCGGCGGAGGCTTGGTGCGACCAACGAATCGGGAGTCGATGGGATTTAGCCGTGGTCCTGCATCAGTTGCAGGTGATGTTCCTCAAATGCCCATGGTGTATCCTGAGCCTCAGTTGTCAGCGCCGTCCCTTGTGGAACAGATCCACATGAGAGACATGAACAAGCAAAAATACATGGGCGGAGCATCCAGCAAAAAGCCTCAAGGAGGTCCGTTCACCGGTCTGCTCGCAGCGCAGATGAATGGACCTACTCAGACAGGGCCCCAGACACGCATGTCTACCATTAATGGAATGCCACCTGCCATGGGGATGGGGATGGGAATGAACATGAACCTGATGGGTGCGCCGATGGGTATGCCCATGGTGGGCATGAACCAGATGGCCTACCCCATGCAGCAAAATGACTTGATGCAGATGCAGCAATTTCAACAGATGCAACAGATGCAGCAACTGCTTGCGGCACAGCAGATGCAACTCCAGCAGATGCAAATGCAACAGGGCCAAGATCCACGCATGTCGATGGCATTCCCTAACAATATGCAGGATCCACGTATGTCGATGGCCTTTGTCCCTAACCAGATGCTGCCGCCCCAAGACCCACGCATGTCGATGGCTTCATCCAGCTTCCTCAGCGTCCCACCTGCTGGGCAGCGACCGATGTCCACAATCCAGGGGGCTCAACCACCTCAACGCCCCTTTTCCACACCAGGCCAATTGAGCAGCGTCCTTCCACCGCCTCCGGTGCCGATGAACGGGTACGCACCTTCCGTCGCACCTTCCGAGCGCTCGGTAGTGGGTCAATCTTCTCGTTACCGCGCTGTAAACATGCAGCAAGATGGTGCCTCTAGCTCGTCGGTCACTCTTCAGGCTTCAGGTGGAGCAAATCAAACTCCGCAGACCATCAAAGGCATATTGAAAAAGAAGACACCACAGCCGCAAGAGGAAGATGAAGAGGGCTGGGGGAAGATGGCGCAGCGGAAGAGTAAGTTTGTAGGTAATGGATTCAAATCGGACGATAGCGCTTTGCGGGATCTTGTTCGTGGAGTGGATGCGTTGTAGCTATTAACCACCAGAAGGTCTATCTACGGATGAACAATGCTCTCTGCAGAACCGTAAGGCCAGGATGTCGAATCTAGGAAGGGGCAGCATCAGAAGCAACCTCGATACGATTACCGAAGTTAGCGAAACGAAAGTGAATGCGGCTGGAAACTGCAAGAAAGCTTGAGATGTACAAGACGTTACGCTCCTGAAATACGACTTAGAACAAGCCTCTACAGCCCAATGCCTAGGAAACGGCATATTTTCAACGAGGCTCGACTTATATCCGACCTCATTCGCACAACTTTGTTTTCCTTCTGTAAAGTAATTTTCTCCTTCCCTTTTCTTTTTTCCTGTTTGCATTGGAGAGGAGTTCCCCTGGGCACGATGATGTGCCCCACGCGGAACGATTTGATAGCGGATTCGGCGAAGGAAGCGGAGCCTTTGGAGAGCGAGTACCCCTCTTTGCGTAACCAGATCCAGCGATTTAAGTTTATGGGGACGGAGTAGCGTCCTGTATGGGGAGTCTTTTCAGCATAGCATATTCGGGCTGGGAGGAAAAGGCAGTCCATGAAATTTCGACACAGGTCTGAAAGGAAATAATCTTCGTGTAATGATAATAGAATATGCTTGGGCTTTAACGAGTCTCGTTGGGCCTGAGGTTTTCGGACAGATACACTCGTCTGATATGTTGTGAGATTGGAAAGGAAAGGGCGGTGATTACTGAATGCATTTTGGGATTGGGCCTGGTGAAAGGTGATGTAGAGACTAAATTGCAGCTTATAAGGTATCTTATATTGAACGAATATTAACTACTGGGTGATTACTGTTCCACCGCAGCCTCAGCTTTCCCTTGGGTCTTTCCAACTGATCTCACCAACCCCACCACCGCTTCTTTCCCTGCTCTACCGTTTCCGCCACAACCTTCACGACTTTCTCTTTCCCCGCCTCCCCCTTTCCTTCTTCCGTTTTGCGGGCTCTGCTCTCAACCACCTCACGCTTTAGCTCGTCCTTGAGTGCCGATACCGACTTTTGGTTTTCGTGCTTCTCTTCGACCACCTCGAGTTTCAGCCACAGGTAATAGGCCAGCTGGTAGGTAAAGAGAGCGCCGAGGAAGGCTTTGAGGACCGGGTAGGTGTGCTGGGAGTAAAAGGCACGCTGTGGAGAGAGGGAGAGATGGTCATCAGTTGCTACTGAGCGTGGGGGGGGGAATGGGTGAAGAAGGTGGCTTACGACGGCCGAGGGGGGTTTCGAGGGAGTCGAGCCCGGATTCGGACTTGGATTCGAATTCTGGGGGGTCGCTGGATACCGGGCGCGCAGTGAGGGGCGGTAGGCGCGTGCAGGTGTGTGTGTGGCTGTCGCTGGGCGTGGGGCGCGGAGGGTAGGGCGCGAGGCGCGGAGGACGCGGGGAGGGAGCATCGTCGAGATGGATACGTGTCCTCTGTCAAATGGCTTCTGGGATGCTCGTGTGTGTATTATGACTTGGTTGAAGGGGCTGTAGCCTGTGTAGGAGCTGGCGTGGACGGGATGAAACGGCGCAAGGCAGACGAGTTCGGCGCATGCGTTGTACAATGAGGCAGATCTCAGCTTCGCGGGCGATGTGTTCTTTCCGATCAAGCGATCTGTCTTGTCTCTGACCTTCGAATCGATGAGAACAACTGCACTCGTCGACAGGAGCGAACGCGCAGCGCAATGGTAGCAGACGTGAGGTTGCAGCAGAACAACGACGGCTTTCCGTCCAGCCAAACAAAGTCGGCAAACCTCCGCGCCCACCTCCGCACACTTGGCGAGCCCTTGGGCAACGTCCGAAGCGGCGTGTTGGCCCGTGCGCTGGCACCTTTTCCGACCCGAACGAACACCTTGCCTCAGTGTGTTACTCCCGCCGGATAGCTACAAATACCACGATACACCAGCGATCACTTGCCCACTTCTCTCTGTGGCAACTTTCTTCCTCTCGGCTCGATCCACTCTCAACGCTTCACATAATTCAAAATGGTATGCTTTTGCCGCTTTCCTGCCCTCCTGCATCCACGCGACATCGCCCAACTTTCATGCATGGTGCAAAGCAGCGCCCACTTTACCAGCATTGGATGAAACGCCACGACGAAAAAGCACGCGTAGCTGACGCTATAGCCAGGCCCAGACACCGCAACAACGCGCCGCGAACGCACGCTTCGCCCGTCGCGAGGAAGGCAAAATGGGCAAGCCCGTCGAGACGCGCAACAAGCGCAAGGAGGAGTTCAAGAGCCCCATTTCCAAGACGTGGATAAGTACGTCCTCTTTCTACCTTCCCGTCCCGTGTTTTACGGACTTGCTCTTCTCCACACCTCACACGCCTGTCTTTGGATTCCATGCGTGGTGAAAGGGAGTGGGGTAGGAAGTGCAGCAGCTGCGACATGTGCACGGGGACGGCCAATTCAAGTATGCATGCTAATACGCGGCGCCAGTCATCCTCGCCTTCGTTCTCTGCGGCGGCTTAATCTTCGAGCTGCTCAAACTCTTCTTCTAAGCTCCCTCCACGTCCTGCAGGCCGTCCCGCGTCCCGCCCCCCACTACTACCCACCATCGCTGTCCGACATGGCTTCCTATCGCTCATCTGCCTCGGCGGTTCGACTTGTTCTTTCTATTCTGCGCGTGTAAAAGGTGCTAGCTGGGCGGCGTTGTGGGATTGGGATCGGAGAAAGAACGCTGGTACCACTTCGAAAAAAGCAGACAGCAGATCCACAACCAATTGGGTCCGACATCAGAGGATGCATTTCCTTTTCCCCTCCAACGAGGGTAGTATTTTTTTTCTTGATCTTTCTACAACAGACATCTAGGGTTTTCGACACAGGGCGTTTTACCATGTGAGGGCAAAGCGGGCATATAGCGGAGGTGTTAGCTTTTTCCTTGAGCCCCCCCTCCCCTTTTTACTTTGTTCCACAAATGCATTCGGCGACGGTAGATGATACCACAATGCTAGACATCACAAGTTTCCATGCTGCTGCAGGGCCTGTGCCGCGAATCGTGTTTCTATTGTGACTCAGACGGCTACACTATCCGCCCATACCCAACGGGCAGCAAGCCTAATACTGATTTCTAGTCGGCGGTAGGTGCTCCTTCGTCCATTGTGACGACTCTCCTCTTCTTTTTCTTCTTCTTCGCTGTTGCATCACCTTCCCCGGCCGCGTCTCCCTCCACAGCTCCCTCGTTATCCACTTTGACCTTCTTCTTTTTCTTCTTCTTCATGGGCGCCGGACCGGCGTCTTGCTCGCCCTCATCCACGCCAACCACCTCGATAGCAGGTGCCTCTCCCTCGACCTCCGCCTTCCTCACCTTCTTCTTTTTCTTCCTGACCACCGTCTCCCCCTTGGCCTCCAGCCGCTCGCTCGCACGCTGCATCTCCAGCCTCAACCTCTCGACCTCAGCCAGCGCACGCTTCATCTCCGCTTCCTCCTGCTCCTTACGCTCGATCTCGAACCGAGTGAGCTTCCTCCCCGGCCTCTCGTCGTCATCCAGCGATAGCGACCCCAGCCCCGAAGAGTCGACCTGCAAAAGACTCTTCTTCGCCCTGCTCTGCGCCGCCCGCGGAGCAACGATATCGTCGCGCGAAGCGCCAGCCGGGTCGCTGGGCCCCAGCGTCTCGTCGCCCATGATTTCCACGCGGCGAGCCGGACGCCGCGGGCTCCTGGTGCGCGAAAGCTCGTCGCCGCCGGGCGAGGGGCCGCGTCGCTCCAGATCGAGGTCCATGATGGGTATCGCATCGATGTCGACGTCGGTGTTGCCTTCGCGGACGATGCGGCTCAGCGGCGTGACGGTGCCGCTTCCCCGGTCGGCTTCCGGGTCGATGTAGAACGGGTCGTCCTTGTAGCGTTCCTTTCGCTCGGCTTTGCGGCGCGCGATGATGTCGGGGTCGAGATACTCTTCCTCGACGGCATTCTGGTAGGATGTTGGTTCTTTGTGTGGGGCGTCCAGGCGCTCTGATGCTGAGATGGCGGTTGGTGCCTCCGTGTAAGATGTTATGGGTTCGTTGTAAGCAGCATAGGCATCGTCGTCATCGGTCTCGAAATCATCCATTTCGGCTTGCGCCAGAAGACTTTGCAGATTTGGGTTGATCGGGGTGTCCAGGTCCAGGCCATCAGGCAAAGGAACCTTACGTTGCGCACCGGGTGCTACAGGGTTGAGTTCGGCTCCTGAAAATAGAGCTGGGATGGCTTGGGTTAGTAAGAGCGGAGGGTCTGTGAATTCTCCATGCTCAGGGCCAGTTTCGGTCCCAGATGCCGCTTCGGCTGCCAATCGCATGAGCTCGAGATACTCGACCGCGCGTTCTTGGACCTCTAAGCTAGGGTGGGTAGATAAAGGCTCCAGAAAGTGTACTATACGGGCCATGAGCAGAGACATTAGCGTCTTGCGCTCGGGAGTCCAAGAAACCTGTTCGTTACTCGCTATACTCGCAAAAACTTTGGGAAAGGCTTGGAGATACACTGCTAAAGTCTTTGAGGGGAGTTGTAGGGATGCAGGGTGCAAAAGTGAAGAAAGCACCGGCTCTGGTTTTGTAAGATAGTTAGCATACTCTCCGACTAGCCAGCCGGCATATTCGAGTACGCCGAGACCGCCATTGCCAGAAGATGGAAACATTTGGTCTCGCCTGTCAACAAAGACCAGTGATTGGGCAGCATCAACAGCTTCCGAGCGCACGCTCTTTACTCGTACCGCTACATTCTGTAGTTCGCGGCCAATCTCGTGGCCGACATCATCCAGACGGTCTGCATCCTCCTTTTCACCAGTAGCTGGTTTAGCTGAAGGTGAAACCCTCACCAGCTGAATCAGGACGTCCAGATACCATTCAAAATCAGTGATATTAGAATAGGTGTCACGTGAACACATTTCCAATATTCTTCGAATGACGCTCATCCGATAGTCTTCTGGTAGAGGTGGCGGTTGATCCGATCTTTGCTCATGTGGTCTGAGAGACTCTTCGGCGTCAGAATCATCCGAATCTCCGTAAGGAACGACACCTGCCGTTCGTGCTCGGTCGTTCGTTGGGTCGTCGGCGGAGGTTGCAATGGGGGCGTTGCGAAGCTGGCGCATCAAGCGACCAACAATGGCTGTCAGGTTCTCGCTATTGACCATGCCGACAACGAGGTCAAGAGCACGTGTTCGTATCGAAATGTCGAGATCGTCAATGCATTCTAAGATAACATCCTGCTGTTGTGACACCAGATACGGATGGGATCGAACGATTTTGTCAAAAGCAAGCAGTGCGACATATTTTACTGCAGAAGAATGAGAATGAAACCAACAGCGTCAAATTGGAGCATAGCTTACAGTTTGCGTCGCCTTCGATGACCATCATACCCCTGAGCTTACCAACACATAATCGCGCGACCTCTTCCCCTTCAGTGGTGCCTTCTACGGCTTCCAAAATGCCTCCTTGGATGATACCATTGATACATTCATACAGAAGTGACATGGCTGAAGTTTCGCGAATGATCTTGGTCAAGGGCGGAAGCAATTTCTTGATGAGCCGGGGTTCAAGAGGGGTCAAAGTGGCAAACTAGGGCTGTCAGCTAAGTATATAAGGCTTGAAAGGACGACTGACAAGCTTTATTAATTTGATTGCCATCCAGTTGTTCCCTCCTTCAACCAACAGTTCGAACAACCTTGGCGCAAGAGGCAGAAAATCCTGAGGTCTTCTCCATCCTAGCTCGCACACTACATTCACAATCGCAGCCGTGACACTTGGATCCTCATTGTCGTCCTGCAGCCGCTCCTTGATTTTTGGCCACGCAGGTCTCAGAGTCTCTGGATAAACCAAAGCTAGGCGATATAAGGTGACAACCGTCTTTTTCCTAATTGCTGCGTGCGAATGTGTCAAACGCGGCAATAAATCAGAGAGTAGAGAGCTCGCCATGCTTGGGTTGATAACGTGGGGAATGGCGCCAAGGGGGAGGGAGATAACTGTTGGCGTAGGGCTCGAAACATCCTTTTTGAGCTGGTTCTCAGCCAGCAACAAGACCTCAGTATCTCTGCGGAAGCTCTGTACCGCGGCAAGATATCCTGTCCTCTTGTGTCTCCATTTAGGCGACGACATGACTTCGAGTACGTTAAAAGAGGCCCAAGACATGTCGTGCCCGAACATCTCGAGGTAAGTAAGCTTCAAGAGAGCCGTAGACTTGAGGTCCATGTCGTTGGACCGAATTTCCTTGCGACATTCCTTGATCGATTCGCTGATATACTCCTTCTCGCGGCCCTTGTGGTTGCGCAGACCCCGGATGAGGTCGAAAAGCTGCTTCTCGAACCTGGATAAGTTGAGTGACTTGAGACTTGACTAATATTCAGGCCCTCATACATGTCTGCGGCGCTCAGGTGGTCACCCGCAGCAGTCTACCCGCGTATCTGTGTGGTTGAGGGGTAGGTGTGCGGGAAAGCGATGGCCCAGTAGGCATGATCAGCGAAAATATGCTGGCATGTAGTAAGAAAACTACGGAAGGGGATTCAACGCTTGTGTGAGAGGTGGCTTGTGCAATGAAGCACGGTTGTTGCGCTGCGTCTTGCAGCCTCGACGTAACAGCTCAGTACCCGCCGTTGCCGCACTTTCGCCGACAATGCACAGGACGATCTAAAGACACCCCAGCCAGAACCAAAAGCTTGGGCCCACAACCTCATCTGTACCCTGTAAACTACACCCTCCACTCCGTCTGACTGTGTGCTCAAACTCCCATCGTCATGGCGCAAACGAATCTGCTCACCCCGCCGTCTCAAATTTCGCCCGCCACCGCTCTCCACCTCTCTCAGAAGGCACCTCGGGTCCTCTCCTCATCGCCTACCTCATCGTTGCCGTGGCCGCTATCTCTCCTCTTCAGTAGGGAAACCCCCGAAACATGGACCATACACGAAAATCTTCTCCTCGCTGCGCTACGTACTGGCGATGATGCGTCCGCGCGCCAGATCCTCGATCGCCTCACCACCCGTTTCGGCGCCAACAACGACCGCATTATCGCCTTGAAGGGAATATATGAAGAGGCGTTAGCCAAAGACGATAAGGACTTGGAGCGCATTTTCAACCAGTACGAGAAGGTGCTCAAGGAAGATCCGACGAACTTTGGCGTGCGGAAGAGGAGGATTGCAGTGCTAAAGAGCCTGGGACGGACCGCTGATGCCATCACTGCCTTGACAGTGCTGGTAGAGAACAGCCCAACGGATGCCGAGGCCTGGGCTGAGTTGAGCGAGCTGTATGCAAGTACCGGTGCTTGGGGCCAGTCCATCTTCTGTATGGAGGAGGTTCTGCTGATAATGCCCAACGCATGGAGCGTAAGTCTTCGTTTTCCGCGCGCTGACCACCCTACTGAATAATCCACAGGCCCACGCCCAAGTAGCCACTCTTCATTATCTTTCCTCACCTTCTTCCATCCCTTCCCTGTCCTCTGCCCTGCGGCACTTTGCTCGTTCCATCGAACTAAACGACTCATATCTCCGTGGCTATTACGGTCTTAAACTCGTGTCTCAAAAGCTGGTCCCACTACTCTCCGAATCATCGAGCTCGAGACGTAATGCCGACGATGACGATCTGCCCCCACCGACGTTAGAGTCGGTGAAGAAGCTGGAGGAGATTGCAACGAGCAAATTGGCTGAAATCGTCAGGCAATACAGCTCAGGTAACGCGGCATGGCAAGGGTACAACGAGGCCGAAGTTATTGCCGCGCGGGAGCTCCTGGACCGCGATAGCAAGATTGAGAGATGACAAGCTGCAAGTATTGAGCATCTTTTATGAGGTTACGATGGAAGGGAATGGGGCCTGCATGATGGGTTATAGAGGACCCTTAAAGGAAACAGAGACGAGGTGATGGCTGTAACCAGCCCACAGCTCTCAAGACATAATTCGGGGCATTCAAATGATATGTGTGTACAATAACTGTCCGGCGTGAGGTTGAAATAACGCCCTCTTGAGAACCCTTATAAGAAAGTTCTAAGTAGAACAATGGGGATAAACAAATGCCTCTGGTAGCCCCTCCAACACTGGTGTGTGATGTTTTATTTCTGACTTTTTCCGCTTCCAGCTGGAGCTTAAGATACTTGGCTTAAAGTGCATCTATGCATATAGACTTCATAGGATACGAATTTGACAATACGAGGTAAAGAGGATACACGTATATTCAGCATTGGTTTTGTATCAAGGAAAAAGACTAGCGCTCATTGCCCCTATTAGCCCCCCGCGTCTATACCATTTCCACCCGTCATGTCCATCTTTACCGCCTATGTAAGCAATAGCTATGCCGTACCCTACTTCGCAAGTGTTGAAGAAAAAAACCAAGCAGGCATAAGTCATGCAACAAGCCATAGCAGAATCAAGAAGAAAACCGTAACGCCCGACCATGATAGACCTGAAGGCCTCCCTGGAGCTGGCTGGGGAGAGATGGTGGGTGTCCTTTTGCCGAGATCGCAAGGAAGACTCCGAAGAGCTAAATCCAATAGATTATATGCTTCACATGAAATCGTCACTATACAGCGTTAGCCAGGAAAGCTCACATGATGTCAAAGGGCAGGCTCACTCTCCGAAATCCTCATCATACGCGTTCGTATCAGCCTTGTAGCTAACATCCCGCGTGGCGACCAGGCTAGCCTTGGTCTTCGCAGCCTTGGTCTTCTTGCCACTCTTCTCTGCAGCCTTTTCCTCCTTCATCTTCTCATTGCTAAGGGTGGTGAGTCCACTGGCAATCTTCTTGATCTGATCACTGGGCAAGTCCTTAGAGATCTGCTTGGTAAACTCCTGTAGAAAGAGCGTGTAGTGTGCCTTCTTGTTATTGTTGGCGAGCAGCGGTACCAACGTCTCGCGCAGCTTAGTGAACTGATCCTTAGTCTGCGGATTGAAAACACTGAGAGATGAGAGGTCGATAACGATGTTTGGATCGCTCTCATCGGCAAGCGTGACAGGCTTGCCACCACTACGCTTACCCACGCTCAGGCCACCGAAGAGATCCTCAGCATGCCTCAGGTCGGCGTCTTGCTCGGTCTTGCGAAGCCTGGCACGCTTCTCTGCTTCGTCTTCTTCCTCCTCCTCGGACTCCTCTTCTTCCATCTGCCTCCTGCGTAAGTTCTCCTGCCGCCGCTCCTCAATACGCTGTGACTTGGACTTGTGGTTGGCTTTGGCTTCGGCTTCGGCCTTAGCCTTTGCCTCAGCGGCCTTCTTCGTTTTCTCGCGCTCGACTTCCGAATCCTCGGCGGCGTCCCATGATTCCAATACCTATATCGCATTTGTTAGTCTCTGTGCTCATAGACTAGACGTGGTAGGCGCCACGTAGCAGATACACCGGCCCCGGCGGACATACATCACTGTCCTCTTCCTCGTCGTCGAATTTGCCGCGGCGTGCAGCGGGTACAGGCGGGGAGGAAGGAGGCGTGCTCTCCTCCTCTTCATCGTCTATACATTGCGCTATCAGTAGCAGCCCACGGAGGAGGGGTAGAGCAACCGGCAGGGTGCGCTTAGTGGGGGAGAGTATGACGTACCCCATTTGCCAGGAGCCATATTTGTAGGTTGTACAGGAAGGCTGAGAAATCGATAGGTATAGAGAGGGCTGCGAGGGGATGCGCAACTGTGGTGGCACGTCGAGCGCGAGAGGGTGGTTTGTGTGTGTCAGAAAGCAAAGTCGAAATTACAATCGTGGACTGGTTGGGCTCGGCCGGCGCGCGCTCGACTCTTCGTCAGGCGTCAAAATTAGGCGTCTGCCTTGGTCCTAGCGTATCCTGTTGCACGCTGGTCAACAACCGGACATTTGGCCTGCAGTTTCAACATTCCTGAACATATCCATCATCTAGGCTCTACCTTAGTATTGTTGGACATTGTCGGAACACTGTTTAAAGCGGACCAGTTAACGTCACGTGAACCAGGCCATGCGCATGTTAAGGTCTGGAAGAGCAACATCATTGACCTTTCAACCTTGGACGTGTTTATCGCCAGACTCCTGCCTTGGGTTGCTAGGTTGATAAATATCAATATTCAGATCCAAAATTGATGTGCTGATCATTTTTGGTGCTTTACGGCTTGGTCTTTCAATGTTGTTACCCCACGCTTGCCTAGTCTGGCCTTTGTACAGATCCATACCACCCGATGCCATAACTTTGTTGAGTTTGACACGAAACTTGTTAGATTTCGGGTAAGGCACACTTACAGTGTCCAAAATGTCAAGAGTTTACTACTTACCGAGATTAGCAGTCCCGCCTCACATATCTTAAAACCTTCCGGTGAACCAGTGGCCACAGCCTTACTCACTGGTGCCTGCATCCTCCTTTCGCGAGAGCGTAAAAATTGGAAAACAAGATATCAGACATCACTATCATAGGGCTCTTACAACTCTCTTTTTAACTTCTATTATGAGTATCCTCAATAGGGTGTTGCTCTATCTGACTTTTTTTTGTTTCCATAAGAGATCCTCTTAAAGACCTACAGCCTCATTCCCCGCTTATAAAATCTCGGCTCTTTAGGCAGATACCGAATGTAAATCAAAAAGCCGATGTTGAGTGGTCTCACATTCGCGGTCTTACATTCGCTAACGTCACCGGTAGACAGCCTTGCGCGCTATCATTCGCCTGAAAAAAGGCGAAATGAGGCTCCGCGCATTAGAATTTGTTGTATTGGCGAAAACGTGTTATCACCGTTCAAATAGTCCCGGTGTCGTTTTCGAAACAATGTCACTTACCACGAAGAACTGTTGCCAAACAATCTTACATACAATTAGCACCAGATGTCTAAACACAAAAATCGGAAAAAAACAATGAACAAAACCGCTACCACAGACTTGAAAGCAGCCATTGAGAGAGAGATAAAAAACTCATCCTATAACAGAACTTATCGGGTCGAGAAGCATATCTCGCTTGCATCCATACGCCGTCTTTTCAATTCGGGATACCCAACCAGGCTGTTGCTATCGAGTCTAAAGGAAGATCTGAGCCATCTACGGGACGTAGATCCAGAAACTGACGTTAATAGAATCAAGATCGAAGAATTGGAGAGCTTTGTGTTGAACAACGCCCCGAAACTGTACACCCTCCTACTTCTCGTTAACCATTCACCCAAGATCGTACAGTTATACCTCAGCGACCCTCTTCTCACGGATCGTGTATTCAAAAAACGAAGCAGCAATGACACAGACTATTGTTCGCTGGAGTTTCTCCAAGAATCGCTGCATTTGAAAGACATCGCACATGATATTTTCCAAAAGCAATGGCTAGTACCTCCTATTTTGCGTCACGATATCACTCAAAGCTTCCCGGGGAATGAATTCCAATTTCCATTTGAGGCACAACCAGATAAGATAGACGGGGGAACCGGTGGGGCTGTATTCAGGGCCAAGGTGGCCGGTGGTCATTTAGAGGCCAAAGAATATGTTCCAGTGAGTTTTACTGAGGAATCTATTACAACCATACTAATACTAAGCCATCAGGGAAGTACCGTGGCCTACAAGGCAGTCGATGTTAATGGCGATAAAGAAACACTATTGAGAGAGGTCGAGTTAATTCGTACTCGACGTCACCCAAATATTATAGCTTTCTATGCGAGTTTTATTGCAAAACGTGAAGATCCATGGCATCTGGAAGATAATGCGGAGTGTCTTCATATGCTCTTTGAGCATGCTGATGGCGGGAACCTGCATGGTTGGTTGTATCAGCCTACAACCCCCCCGGGTTTTGGTGAAAAGTCAACTCGAGGCGAAAAAATTATGCAGTGCATACAAGACCTTGTGGATGCAATTACATGCATACACTCGGAGATTGATGGCCACTTTGGCTATCATCATGATATCAAACCGAAGAATATCGTACTCTTTAAAGGACCTCCTTTAGTGTGGAAGATTTGTGACTTCGGCATGGCGAACATTAAACACTTTACCGACGGTAGTGGCACAGGTCGCGGACGTTATGATGAAATGGGAACGCACGAATACCAGCCACCTGAGTATGACGACAACATGCATCAAAAACATGGACGAGCTTTCGATGTGTATTCATTAGGATGCGTTCTTTTGGAATTGGCCACAGTCTGGAAATATGGATGGGAGAGTCGCAGACTTGCAGAGTTTCGAACCCTGAGAAACGAGAACACTAATCGTCTGCACCAAAAGGATAAAGATTACTCTTTCCACAACAACCCTCTCATTGTTCAAGACTGGTCCCGACAGCTGCGCGCTGGAGAAGATACGAATAAGTGCTTCTTAGGGCTACTCGATTTGATCCAGGAAATGATGGAGCCTAAAGACCGCAGAATATTTATTTGGGAAGTTAACATGGACCTTTACGATTTAACAGGCACAAGAACGATAGAACAGCTCAAACAACATTTGAGGAAGGTTGTGCAACCATCCAGAAAATCGCTAAACGCACTCGACAATAACCACAATCCTTTACAGAGAGCAATATCAAAGGGAAAGGATTGGCAAGTTAGCATTCTTGAAGGGCAGAAGTGGTCGGTAATGGACCCTCCGGTTATTGAAAATACCCTAACAGAAAGAGTGGAATATTACTCAACATTAGACACTTCTCCTCAGAACAATGACTTTGCATCTCATGGTCTTCTTGGGCGTCATGACACCGACAGACGAATCACTGAGGCTTTCAACAAGTGCAAGTGTGTCGGAATTTATGGTGTAAGTGGCATGGGAAAATCGCATTTGGCATATCATTATGTCAACCGCTTTCGAAAAACCGAGTCTATTTCCTCCAGGAAGCATACATTCTGGATAGAGGCAGGCACAGAGGCTCGGCTGCGAGAAACAGTTCGTAGACTTGCTGATCAGGTCGGTTTGGTGATCGACGAACTGGAAGATCCACTTGTAATGGTACGTAAATGGTTGAGCGAGCCCTTGAATGGGACATGGATCATGGTTCTTGATGGTGTTAAAAGCTTTGGAATTGCTCGAATTATTTCAAAATTCATACCCGAAAACAATGGAAGCTGTCTCGTCACAACAACTTGCCGATCAATTCTGGAAGAGCTAGACATTAAACACGAAGCTGCTTGCATTGAAGTTGGCGATCTAAGCATGAGCGAATGCCGAAGCTTGTTCGGCTTGTACAATGAGGATATACCTCCAAACAGCTTGCAAATGGATAAACTACTGAGGCAGCTTAATTTACCGATTCTTTTAAAGGTAGTTGCAGTCTACCTTCGGAAGCATCGTATCACCACGGCCACTTGGTACAATTCGATGAAGAATGAAAACCGTTTCACGACTGTGGACAAGGTGGTCAAGGACTCCGCTCAACACCACCGTATTCTTCTACCCCTTATATCACAACATCCACCGTTCACACAATTTCGTCGGTTTCCCAGTCCTGAATTGAAACTCTTAGCAGAACTCTCATGCTTGAACAAGGACGAGATTGACATTAAGTTAATAAAGCAAAATTATAAGGATGAGGCGAAGCTCTTTGTTATGCTAGGACGACTAGAGAACTATGGTCTCATCAGCCAAAGAAAAGGCTCCAGGTCTAGTTGCTACTTTATGCATGATAGGATCCAATCTTTAGTTCGCCTTTGGATTATCGATTGCATGGGCAAGCGAACACTCCTAGAACTGCACGAGACAGCGTTGTGCATGCTGCTCTGTCAATACAAAGCAGACCGAGAAGCAGATAAAAAGAAGCATATGCCGAAGGATCGTCGGTCTTCATACCTACTAAAGTTGCCATTAATGCCCCATTTCGAACAGTTTTTACGCTTTGCCAAACGATATGAGCAAGAAAAAGAGTTTCCATTCCAAGGATATGATTGTTCTGATAGAATGGTACAGTCTGTCATAACGTTTTTTCAGGTCTATCTAGATGAAGGCTGTTATGAGGATGCAGCATTTATCATGGATTTTACGCGCAAGCTTTACCGGCATGGGGTGAAATTCCAGCCACATCTTGCGCGTCATTTTTCTAAAGCCCATGTCCTGCCACCTTTGACAAAATTGCACGAGGGTGGACGAAATGAGGCGGTGCATTATTTAGAGGAGGTGATTAGGAGCTGCACGCGGGGCGGCGACGACGTACAGAGATGGTTTTGTGTTCTTGAGCTCGCCCACCTATTCTGCAGGTCCTCGAGGCCAAAGGATGCATCATCAGCCCTAGCATCGCTACCAAAAATCAGGATCGAGATCGTAAAAGGCGAGGTCATTCTCAAAACACCTGGAGAACGGATTCGTACCAATCGCGAAACCGAAACGAAGCTAGTTATTCTAAGGAGAATTGCTGAGGCTACAATCCAATTTACTTCAGCTAAGCTCTCCGATGAAGCTTCTAGAAAAAAGCTGCTGCGGAATGCCCAACTTGCTTTCGAAGATGCCAACTTAGCCATACGCACTGGGTTCCCAAGCGATGAGAAATGGTCTTCTGAGGTGCAGGAAAGTATCGCTGATGTGCTTTGTAGAACTGAGGAAGATCATGCAGTATTGAAAGGCCTCCAGATATACGAAAACATTTCCAAGACCCCTATCAATGATCTATCCGAAAACCAACGCGCAGACGACCAAAAACGAAAATGGGATATCGATTGCAAGATAGCTTGTGTAAAGATGCGAATGGATGACAACGCGCGAGGCCTTGCGGTCGATATATTGGAAAAATTGCTACAGCGGTATGAGAAGCGCTATGGCTTTAGAGACGGCAAGCACGATGAGCATATGCGCTCTTGTGCATGCCTTCTTCAGCAAGCCTACAGAAAATCTGGCAATATGCACAAGGCAGAGGATATTAAAGATCGCTATGGTCCAGTTCCCAATGAATGGGTACAATGTCCAAAAATAATAATTGAGGGAAGCGTTCGGAAGAAGCTGGTACGTTCAGCAGTTGTTGCTATTTTCGGATTTTTAATATCTATTTCTATGTTCCGATGGATCCATTAACAATGGAAAAGCATGAGATAGTTATAGGTATTAGGAAGATTCGATTTGGTGATCTAGAATTTGAATGGTTTCACCCATTTTACCTCCACCATTGCTACGGTGATGCAACCCCCATCCCCGCTCCCTTCGATTTTCTTTTTTGTAGTTTGGTTTTTTTATAAAAGAGGAAGCACTGTTGTCTTGAGACTCTTTTCCTTGTGTGTAGGGTGTAAGCCCTCATTCTACGTATTACTGCTAAGCGGTATCACTACAATCCACCTAGGAGCCATTGTTTAATACGCGAGCCTAGCTATGACTTGATAACCCCAAACGCCACTTCAATTGCATATACACGTAAACATAACCCAGAAACGTGCTTAGCACGTATTGTATTTGGGAGAGGGTTTTTTTGGGGGGGAATTTATAGATGAAACGTAGATTCGTGTCTTTTACCCAAAGAAAAGAATATTTAGACAATGGTATCTCCCCTATTAAAAAATTCAGATGAATGGTAACGCATGTTATAAAGCTGTGATGTGTGCTCGAAAGACTGGTCAACTGACGAAGACATGGTTATGGGTCATGAAAATCCTATTCCAGGCGTCATTAGCATCGTGGTACTCTACATACAATTAGATTACTTACATATATTTGGGATTGATACTCAGAAATACTGTCGCTAAGGGGCTTTCCTATAGCATGGTTCACACCGTTTTTATCTACTTCCGAGCTGGTCTGGCTCCGCTGAACCACGGCTTCACCGCTATTTTGGGCCATTTGACGTGATCCCGAGATGTTGTGCTCGTTCTGGTGTTCTGGTAAAGACGCTGCACTATCGGTAAGCCGACCCCCGCTTGGTAAGACAACATCCGATGGAACACTCGCCCTTCGCCTGATATGCGCCGGTCAGCATACACACCCTCCATCGGTCACATTTCAAAAATGGTGGTTTGCCTACCCAAACATTCGGCTAGGTCTGATGCATTCTATGCCCAAAGCAGTTGGAGCTGCGATGCACAGAGATGCCATCAAGATAACACATCTAGGGCTGCATACTTCGTTGCCGGGAAGTAGCTTTGTGTGACGTTTTATGCACTTTCTAAACCGTTCGAACTGCAAACGATTTTCTGAAGAGTCTTGCGGTGTGGTTCTGAGATCAAGCCCGAAGCGGCTGTCAAACAGGGCGGGCGCCATGTGAGGCATAGAGAGTGGGACGGGATTCGCGGGGACAAGTGGACAGGTGTAAGTAATAGCAAGGAGTATCTAGCCGGAGCCTCATGTGTATGGAAGCGCTCTGCTGGCGTATCAACCTACGAATGCTGTGTGCGCAAGCCGGCGGCGTACTGCTTCCCATTGTTTCGCGGGTGACTCTGCTACCGATTGCACAGCCGAACCACTAGATCATCTAGTCCACCTATGAACCAGTGCATCTTTAACTATAGGGGCTGGCGCGCTGAAGGTCAGTATATCATTCGCTCGGGTTTACCGGACCATAGCACCTTAGGCTTCAAGGTGTCACATAGGCGGTCTTGCGATCAAGGGTTATTTTAACAAATACTGTTTATTCGGACAACTCTCGAGCCTTTTAATATTAATTATGTGCATTCTGCATGGTTCAAGTCCGCATTTCTCGTATGAATTTCTTTTTCCTGCAGATGCTATCGAAAAGTGGGGTATATGTACGCTGATGTTACCCAGGCTGAATTTCCAAAGCCCCTATGCCTTCTTTATGTCACTAGCAGGCTTAACCGCGTATCGAAATTCTCCAGCAGCGACTTCAACTTTTACCCTATACTTGTTCCCACTCGACTCTTCCTTCTCGATGGTTGCATTCCACCACCTGCCTTGTATTTCACTTAGCACGGTGCTGCCCTCGTAGCTTGCCTCCAAAGATATCGGTACTCACCGCCGTCTATAACTTTCACCTTGTCACCAACAACAAACTTCCTAGGCATCCTGTGTCCGCCTTGCCAGGCGCGAAGTGTACAAAAGATACCTAAGTATCACTATTAGTCATTCATATTTAAGCCCAAAGGTGAGTCTAACAGGGTCTCAACGATACCCAGGCTGAGCGTGTCGTGGCTGATGCTTCGATGAGCTTCGGGTTCGAAAGCCTCGCGGGATCGCCTTGGAAGCATCGAGAGGACCGAGGCGGCTTAATATGCTTCCCTAGGCCACGTTTGCCTTTTTGCCTCGCGATTCATTGTGATGCATCGTAATATACGACCTCGCAGCCTTATCATTGACATGGGGGCTGGGGGGTTGTTGTGTTTGACGTGGCTGCCCGCTTAAGCCTGGTCGGACAGTTACACAAAACGCCTCACTTCCAGAAGCCATCTGAAAAACAGAGAGCACCTTCAACACCGTTTTAAGTGAGTCTCGAGGGGGACTCTCTTCCAGTTACCGCGACAGATTCAAGCAGCGAAGATCGGTGAGTGTCCCTTATTTCCATGATTAGTGAATGGCAGGCTGAAGGGTTATATTGCTGCAAGGCCCGATGCGGGGTTTGGGAAGATGGATCCTACATCATTCGCCGCCAGTGTGCTCGCATTGCTTACCGCGGCAGGAGCGAGTTGCGAGTTTCTGTACAATTTCATACTCGATATTTCGGAGGCGCCAGAAGAAATCCATGTGCAAGCGATCAAGCTCCAATGTCTGCATCAGTCCATCTCCAGCCTGATCGAACTATACGAGGGAGAGGATGCCCTTCCGGAGTTGCATCTGGACGGCTTGCTGAAGGATCACATCTATAAGTTCTTGGATTATACACACACTATCAAAAGGAGAGTCAGCGAGAGTAGCATACAGCTGGGTAAAGGCCGTGTGCACCAGCTCCGAGAAAGATTATCGTGGTTGTTGTCTGATAGGCGAATGCGCAAATTTTACAACTCACTTGATGATTGGTTACGAATTTTCTCGACTGCTGTCCAAAGGACTCAACTGTGCGTTGCGATAGCCCCCTCCCGCATGATTTGTCTCTAGTTTATTAAATCAAAATTAGCGAGCTACTTATCAGCATCTACCGCAAACCTCAAGCCACGCCACCCGTTGTCTACCACGAGTATAGAAAGATCCTAGATTATGCGGACTCCGTCGAGTCGGAGACATGCAAGGGCTCTACTGCACTCAGCCTATATCGATATGGTGATATTCCAAGATATATGCAGAACGAATGCGCTCTTACTGTGGGGGAAAGTCGATCAAATACAGGACTAGATAATCTTTACCAGAACAAAGTAGATGTCTACTTGGCACGACAGTCCGAACCAGTCGGTCTTCGGGCATGGCATTGGAGCATCATCGACTTGGGCGAATGCTCCGCGGACCTTAAACTCGGGCCGACAATCATCAGGACATGGTCCAAACAAGGCGGACTGGTCTACAAAACCGTCGAATGGAACAGAGGTATGTCCCTGGCTTCGACGCTGCGACTACATCGAATCGTCCGTAGGCGTATAAGACTACTTCTATCGACCACTCTGAAAGCGTACAGTTTCAGCTTTACGTATAACATAACGATGAACGGCCTCCTGGATACGAGGGGGCCAGCGTATGCAGCGTGTCGTAATGGGGATTGGGAGCTGTTGAGGAGCCTGATACAAAGAAAGAAACTGGGCATGATGGACACCACGGCGTTTGGGAGTACGCTGCTACACGTATGTTTCCAAGCCTGACTTATCATGACTGACGCCGAACCCCTGATAGATAGCAGCGCAACACAACCACGCCGACATGGTGATGGGACTCATCCAAGAAGGTGCTACAGTAGATGCGGAGAATGATTTTGGCGAGTGAGTCTGTACTTTTTGTAGGATTCCTTTCTGTATCCGCTAAGTGATTTTAGGACCCCCCTTCAGGTAGCCATCATGAATGAGTGCAGCTACGCCGTCCTGAGCCACCTCCTACGCTCGGGCGCGGACCTCAACCACCAAGACAGCACAAGCCGCACGCCGCTGCACGTCTGCTTCAACTCGGCATCCCGGGCCGTCATCGAATACCACTACTCGGAAATCGACAGCACGTCGCAGGATGCCAGCGGAATGACGGTTACGCAGTACGTTGCGTGGACCAAACGCTCCACCTACCTGGACCTGGTTCGGTGCTGCAAGGATGACATGTCCTGTCTCGATATAGTGAACGAGGAAGGAAAGACGGCGTTCCATTTGGCGTGCCAGAGAGGAAATGTTGATCTGGTCCGACATCTCTGCCGCCAGGAGGCGGTCGACGTGTCTCGCCGGGACAACTATGGGCGTTCGGCGTTGTATTACGCAACGGAAAGCAGCATGAGCGCGCAAACCATCGAGATACTGGTGGAAAAGGGGTTGGATATCCACGCCAAGGACTGTTACAACAGGACGGTCCTCCATCACGCGGCTTCCAGAGGACACATCGGAGCTGTAGAAACGCTCTCAAAGTACGGCGCTGCATCGGACCTGGACGTATTGGATGATAGATCGAGGACCCCCATGGAGGTTGCGGCCATGAAGGGCCACGAGAAAGTGGTCGAAATTCTCCGGACGAGGTCTCGGGGATCCTCCATCCCTTGTTCTATTACTCAGCTTCAGCCTGAGTTGGAACACACAAAAAACAGAAAAAAACCTTGGCGTAAGGCCGCCTCTTCTTTTCTATTCTATTGCAGCATGGTTTCGCTTGCCATCACCGCGTATCTATGGCATTTCACGTAACAACACTTGGAAAGACCGGCATCTCCAGGACCCAAAAGATTGCACTGTCGGGGAATCGAATCCCGCCTAATTACTTAAAGGCAATTATCCTACAACTGGACCAACAGTGCCGCCGATAAACGGACGAGGACTTGTCATCGAGAATTATCCTGTAGCTGGTTTAGGTAGGTGTAATCAGGGGAGGTGCAGGATAGCATGCCTTCGAATGCCTTGTGAAAACTGAACTTATGCCCTATACACAAGGAAAAGAGTCAAGATAACAGGGCTTTACAAAAACTTAAAGGAATATAAACTGCGGATATTTATCCGGTGATAAAGCTTCAGGCTGGAAGTTACAAAGGTGGATAGTCAACCACAAGCTTTTCAGGTTTCCGTATGATTATATATATTTCAAGCATGATTGATTTCCAGCGCTTTTTGCCTGTGCAGTGCTGTGATGAGGATCTTTGAATCACGGCGTATGCACGGCCACCTCTCCTTACATGTACATTTCGTGCTTGGATTGCTGAAATGTGACCGTCATGTGGGGCAAAAAGTAAGCTTCTCCAGGAAGAGGTTCGAAACAGTAGAAGCAGAGACAAAAAGACACGATGCACTGTCGGGGAATCGAACCCCGCCCAACTGCTTGGAAGGCAGTTATCCTACCACTGGACCAACAGTGCTGATTATTAAGATATTGAAATTTTGGTCAAAGAAATATCATATTCGAGAGGTGGTTCGAGCAACGAAAAGCTTGCGGAAACTCCCGTTGGAAAAAATTGTTAGATAATCGTGTGAGAAGCGTGCGCGTGCTTACACCGGATGTGCTAGGACGCTTGCGTAGTGTAAATCCACGCTTGGCGACGCCAGCGACTGCTGACGCAGCAACCGTCCCGTCCCCCCGTATTAACTATTGTATTGTAGTTATGTGGCGAAGCATGGGGGAAATGAAGAACAGTACACAGTGGTCTATAAATTATGGTGACTCCGCAATTGAAATGCATACAGATGCCCATGATGGACAGGGTGCATCGTCTACCATACGAGTCAGAGACGATGGGGCTATTGCAGATGCGAGCCAAGGGTCCAAGGGCTGGCCACTTTCGCCCTGCTTCGCTGTGCTGTGCTGTGCGGGTAAGCTGGCTGGAAAGGCTGTGGCACCGTGGAGGCCCGGCAATGGTTCACATCATCATCCATCGAATCTGCAGACGTGTTCATCCATGTTACCTCTCGATGGAGATTGGCACGATGGCATGGTGGCTCGGGTGGGGATGCACCGAGCTGAAGGGCAGCGAAATGGCAGCGAGATGGCCATGGCCATGGCCATGCCCTCGGAAGGTCGAGTGTGCCGTGTCATGGTGCGACAGGGCGTGTGGCGCAAGGCCGTGAAGCCGGCGCGGGCTGGATGCACAGAGAGGGACAGAGAGGGACAGGCTGCAGGCTGCAGCTGCGGGCTGCGGGCTGCAGTTGCCTCGAGAGCGGTGTGTGGCTCCTGCTATCCCTGGCAGGCGGCAGGTGTGGCGCCCTCTCAACACTTCGCAGAGGACAGCCCTATCCGCTTGCGGTAGGCTCGCCGACGGACACACCATCTGGTCGCACGGGAGGTTACGTCGTCAGAGCGTGGCAGCCAAGACGAGGGAAAAACGGCTGCTGCTATCAGAGGAGCCGGCATGGGCGGGCGCATGTGCTGTCACCGTGTGGGCAGGCTCGGGAGAGCAGAGCCGTGGGCAGCCCAAAGATAGATGAAGGCAGGGCCTGGAGCGTGGAGGCACGGAGGAGCATGGACTCGGCTGCTTGGGCAACGGAAGTTCGGCTGGCGGTGGGTGGAAAGCGTTGGACGTGTGGCTGAGAATGGCGAGGTGGGGTCACGGTCACGGTCATGGTTACTGACCGTCACGATCTGCGACAGGAGGACGCGGGCGGCCCAGGACGGTTGGCACCTGGGACCGGTCTGTTCTTGGGCCTGGGCAGGAGAAGGCGGCGGGCAGACGTTGTGTTGGACGCTGTGGACGCTGTGGACGCTGTGGACGGTGGACGACGAGCAACGTCATGGCGCTTGAGGTCTAGCGAAGGGGTGGGGATGGCCGACGGGGGCACGTACCTGAAGATCGCGAGGCAAAAGCTGAAAAGCAAGACGAGGTGGCTGAGGACGGCGGGCGAGGGGACGAGGGGACGAGGGGACGACTGGGATGCGACGGTGGTGACCTCGGCGGCCGGACAAGAAGCAGCTGTCTCGCCCAGGCCGATCCGCAAAAGCCCCTGGCCAGAGGACGGCCGGGCTGAACGACCCTGGCCCACCCCGCCAGCCAGCGCGTCGCAGCGGGCGCGCCAGAAACGAGGAGGAGAAGGGACCGAGGGACCGACTGGCGGGACTGAGGGGACGGAAGAGACGGAAGGGAAGAGGACTGAAGAGCGTCGAGCGAAGAGCGTCGAGCGTCGAGCGTTGCGCGTCGTGTTGTGTCGGCCTGTCGACCTGCTGTCCCGCTGCTGCGCCACCAGCCCGTCCTGCGCTGCGCGCGTGTCTATCTGCAGGCCCGCGCTCGCTCGTCGCCGAATGGCATCTCGATGCGATGTGGCGCCCGCGTTGCGCTGACCAGCAGGACCGGCACGACCAGCACAACCTCGCCATCCGCCTGCACAGCCTGCGCGTGCGCCGCCGCTGGTTGGCCGCGCCGGGGCGTTGCGCGTTGTCTGCCAAAGACTGCCCACGGCGAAGCTGCACTAGCCCGCCACCATCCATCGCCCAGCTACAGCCAGCCAGGACGATTTGACGACGACGCCAGACGACGCCAGACGACGACTTTCCCAGCCAGCCCGCCCGTCCGCTGCCCGCTGCCCGCCGCCCGCTCGTGCACACGCACACGCACGCTCGTCATTGCGCTGCTGCACGCCCACCCATGCCCATACTGCCACTCACCACCATCGCCGCCCTCGCCCTCGCCCTCGCCCTCTCCTGCCTCTTGCCCTCCTCCGCAGGCTGCCCAATTCCTCTGCCCTCGCTCTCCCCCCTCCCCCCACTCCGCTGCTGATCGTTTCCTCGCCCGCCCCGAGCCATTGCACCGAAGGGCCCCGGCTGCACGCTCTGGCTCTTGTTCGTTCGCACGCTTGACGCTGGCCCGCGGTACCTGGCGCCGCTGATCGCTTGGCCCAGCTCACAGCCTCACTCTGCCACGCTGAGGCGCTGCACTCCAACCCTCCTCCAGGTTGCTGCTCCCGTCGCATCGCGAGTGTCCACTCCACCTCCCATCGCGTCCTTCGCACCGCTGCTCAGCTGCGCTGCATCGTCGCTTGCTGCGCACCATTCTTGCTGTTTCCACCTGCATGGTCTCTTGCTGTCGCCCGCACCGTCTTGGCTGAAGAGCGAGAAACTGCAGCCTCCCGCCCTGCATCGTTGCCGCACTCCCAGCTGCCTCGTCGCAAACCA
>Ga0247757_10000533_pt1 | contig 30927 bp, 25 predicted proteins | sample UWRJL126311R4_FD_180929 | JGI IMG/M metagenome (GOLD analysis project Ga0247757, IMG submission 180929) | Plant litter microbial communities from Arlington Agricultural Research Station in Wisconsin, United States - UWRJ-L126-311R-4 | ecosystem: Environmental > Terrestrial > Plant litter >... | reverse complement strand
ATTACGTGCAAGGCTAAGAAGAGAGGGGAAAGGGGAAAGGGGAAGGGGGAAGTATTGCTTACAATCATGCCACAGCAGCGTCCGCCCGCCGTCCACGTCCAGCGCAAACATCGCCGCGCGCCACACGGCGAGGAGGAGGAGGAGGAAGGGCGTCAGCGCGCCGGTGCCGAGGAGCGAGGGCGCGGAAGGGGGCGTGGGCGAGGCGAAGGACGAGGCGAGTTTGAAGGGCCGCATTGGGGAGTGGAGGGAGTGCATAGACCGATGGACAGGCTGACTGACTGACTGACTGACTGATTGACTGACAGCGAGGTGGAAGGGGTTCGTGGGGTAAGGAAGCGAGGCAGGGAGGATGGCGGTGGAGGGGGTCTTATGTATGTACGTTGTGTGTGTGTAGATAGATAGATAAGTGGATGGATGGATGTCTGTGTGCTTATCCGTTCGAGATGGGGCGTAAGGCGGGGGGTATAAGCACACGCGCGCGCGCGCAACCTGGGCTTTTTCTTTCCCTTTTCGGCGGCGCTGGGGGGAGAGGGGTAGTTTTTGCAGTACGGCACAGTACAGCACGGCAGCGTACGTACGTAGGAGAGGGCTGTTAAATGCAAAAAACTTGTCGGGCTGGCATAGGGCAAGGTCAGAAACAAACATACAAATAGACAGTCGCAGCGAGTAAGATGCCTCTTTCGGGTAAGTGGCGTGTTACAACACGAGTCTAGCGGGCGGAACATGGCCAATCAGCGGCGGGGGAGGCGGTGGCGGCGTCGAAGTGGGAGGTGATGGGAGGGCTATGAGGCCCGGATGACCTTTGTTTGGGCTTATGGAGGTGTCAGTCGTTGGGAGCCTGGATGGGGGGTTGGTGTTGGTGAGGGCTGTGGGTGCTGTGCTGTGCTGTGCTGTGCTTTAGAGTTAAGTGGGATTCTAGCTTGAATGTGGACGCTGCCGGCGCCATGCTGCTGCCAACAGGTCCTAAGATCCTATGTACGGGAGAGAGATGTGTGATGGGTGACGGATCGTCGCGAGGCGTGGTTGGGCGACAATCATCTCCAGCTGGACTGACATGTGAAGAAGGATGTCCTGGTCGGTCAGTCGGTGTAACGCCTATCCCTCCGATGGAAAAAACCTCACTTGCAGCCGCTGCTATGCCATCTCAAAGTAACAATGACGATTAGTTTGTCACGTGGTGCAGAGCAACAATATATAATGAGGTATCTACCTCGCTGATTGTGCTCTACCGGTTTTGGGTTCTAGGGTTTTAGAGTGCGGAGAAAGACGTATGGATCACCTGTCTTAACGGTTACGCTTTGATCAATGCTCGTGGGTACGGCAGGATTATGTATCAAATTGCGATGTGCTGCATGATCATGAGGGCACCAGGCCCGAACGAGATGAGAGTCTCCTATGCAATGCCTGCTGACTGTCGAAGGAAGATGGCGTCCACGGCCAAGGCAAGCATTTCGCTCAGCGCCTGAGAATCCTCCGCCTCCTAAGCTGTCTGGGGATGGCTGAAGCAATCGTCGTTGGGCTCCGTTGGCTGGATGTCAGCTCCGAACGCACGGGTAGCCAAAGCCATTGACAGCAGGCCGTGGAGTCGATCCAGGCATAAGCGACACCATCTCTCTCCACCGTCTTCATCACAAATCAGTGCACATGGACAGCTTCATCGTTTGGACATGCATCATGCAGTTTCCATGCTTCCCACCCTCTGCGCGAGCGCATCGCATTCTGCAAGCCTTTCCGGGTCATCTGCCGGTCCTGCCGGCACGCAAACCCCAGTCAGCCTTTTGTGCACTCCCGCATCTCGAGCATCCATTCTTGGCCCGGGTGGCCGAATCTGCTCGCCATCACACCTCCAGTCGCCAAAAATGCACCCCTTGGAAGCTTCGTCCTGGGGGGCGCGTCAATGCCATGCTATCCCGCCGTGCTCTCTGGCAGAAAGCAGACGAAGGCAGCTCTACACCTACCTTTAATGGGATGCGTGTTAAGGACGTGCATTTTTGCGGGGTTACAGCATCGTGCGCATCTTGGCTCCTCCATCGCATACTTATTGGCAGGCTGATTGGGCATTTTGCTGTTGTCTTCGCATATTCGCTGGGATGGTTTGAGTTTACCCAGTATTGTTTCACCGTGGCCCACGCGCGTTCCTGTCGTAAGCGGTCGCCTCCGCGTCTCCTTCAGCCTGGAAGCGAAGGGGTGGTCTGTGGAGGCGGGGAAAAGCAAGAAAAACAGTTGCACCCTCAGCTTTGGCTCGAGGCCTCGAACATCGCGCTTCCAATTGAGAAAAATAATGCAGCTGGATGCCAACGAAATGCCCTCTCCTATTTGAATTCGGCTCGATCCGACGCTGTTCTCCGTCTCTAAGGCGCCCCCTTGACTCGTATATGTATGGATGTGCCGCGGACTGACAGATCTCCCCTGGGGTTTTCGTATTAAGCACATGGTGCCGTCTCCACCTAGCGTCCCTAGCTGCGGTAGTTTCCGTATATGTGCATGCTTCGCCCTCCTCATCATCCCATTTCCTGTTCAATTTTCTCGATCGCTTTCCTCGTCTCGCTCCATTGCTCCACTCAGTCCGTCTCCTTATGATCGGGCATCATTTTAGCTGTCCAGTGGAGCTGTCGACCCATCATGGCGGTACATGGAACGCTCGCCATCGCAATGGCCTTCACGCTTACTAGCTTATCCACTGTGGTGGTAGCTTTGAGGTACGCCAATGTTGGGTTTAGGGCTGAAGCGTCATGCTGACCTGCGTAGGTTTTACAGTCGCCATTTCTTGCAGGGACAACTTAGATCTCCAGACTGGGTTATGCTTGCTGCGCTTGTGAGTTGTTCTGTGCCGATGAAGAAAATTATCATACTGACTTATCAGCTTACAACCTGGGGCACGCCTATTGTGAACTGGTACCAAGTTATCTACACGGACTATAGTCATGTTCACGTATGTATTTTATTCTACGATAGAAAGCCGTATACTGATTCCATCCAAGGATAAAGAGTCCCTTTACTTCGTGACGAGGGGCAGTCTCCTCACAATGTGGATTTTCCGCCTAAACTACATGATCGATCACCTTCTAATCAAAACCTCCATCCTCCTCTTTTATAACTACGTCACCTCCGCGAACCGCCTCTTCTACTGGATCGTCCGCTGTATGCTCTGCTTCGTCATCATCTCCAGCCTCGTCATGATCCTCATAAGCATCTTCTTGTGCAACCCCCCACAAAACGGCTGGGATCCTGACGTCTTCTGGAAATCATTCAAAGGCGTATACCCAAAGAGGTGCATGAACCCCTCTGTCCTCTGGCTCTTCAATGCTGGCTACAACCTCGCCACCGACGCCATCATTTGGCTCCTCCCGATCCCATTCTTCCTCAACCTGCAAACCATGCCCGTCAAACACCGCCTCGAGCTCGTAGCCATCTTCTCCATTGGCATCCTCGCCATCGCCGCCTCCGCGAAACGTCTCGCTGTCACTCTGCAGTGGCTCTCTAGCTGGGAAGAAGCAGGCCTGCAGTGGGGAAACCTGCTCATCTGGTCGCAGGTCGAGCAGCACGCCGGCATCATTGCCGCTTCGATACCTTTCCTACGGCCTATATTCAGGAAGATGGTAAGGGCTGTACGGGTCAGGGAGCGGCAGAGCCCCAGCCCCAGCCCGAAACTGATGATAGAGCCCATGCCGTTGCGCACGCCGATTATACCGAGCCCAGCACCGACGTTTGGGAGTGACAGCGTGTTTCGAGCGCCCGACACGCCGCTTACGCCTATTAAGCCTGAGATGCAGGTCCTGCACACGGTGTGAGGAGCAACGATAGTGCGTACATCGAACACGGAATCGTATACATAATCGAGGCGTTCTCTTGCACGATATCAGAAAGATTAATCCGCATGCCTGGGTCGAAAGGCCGTTTCTGCGAAACGAGTCCGCCCTAGACGGCATAGCAAGCGTGACAATACTACTCGTGTCGGGCGCTACCCATCTCAGCGAAAAGCGCTTAGACTTTTGCACCCGAGCTCGTGATGGATTCATAGGTACACGGTACAGACGGGAAGCTTCAATCCTGATCCGAGCATCATCTCCACCATATGGCGCAAAGGATCTTCGATCGATGATCCAAGTACAATTAATGGTTCCGCAGGCCGGAACCTCCCGGTACGACGTTGGGGGCTGTTTATACCAGATCACATGCAGAGGAACCATGTGTGTATACGTACGTACACTCTGAAGGATTACGCATCAGGCCATAGAATAACGAGGGGGCATCAATACGAAAAAGCTTGGAGGAAGCAATCATCCGATACTATATAGAATAAGTCTTACGACAAAGGAACACCAAAATCATTTCACACAATTCATCAAACAATACCATCTCATGCTATAAATAGTTAATTAAAGAAAGGCAGAGAAATCAACGGCACCCCAACATCCCTCCTTCCACCTTTCACAACATGTCCTTTCTATTTTTGTTTTTTTTCACATGTCCGCTTATCTCCTTCTCACATGTCGCAGACAGCCGCGGCCTAAATCCACAAAAGGTATTTCGCCCCGATGGCCTAACTGGTCCTCCCAATTTTGCAATATTCCTCTGGAATAAACTTTCGGTCGTCGGAGAGAAAAAGTAGGGATGATCCCGGGTCCGGTAAGTGGGGCGGTGGGCGGCCAATGAGGTGGGGGGCAGTATATGAGGTGCAAGGGGAAGCGAGGGTTGGTGTGAGGTGGCTGGGGGAGGTGATGCTGGATTTTGGGATTGTGTGTAGGCGGGAGGGGGATGGGGAGATAGATGTATGTGTTTTGATTTGCTGAGGGGGTGATGTTGATTAGTCGTGGTATTTGGCAGGGCAAAGTGCTTCATACATATATTTCTTTAGATTATACAAATCGCCTAAATAGATTCTAAGAGGATGAAGTTATCAGGATATAACTAGTTACTTCGAGTTTTTATAATACGGGAAGCCTTCTTATCTTGAAGTTCTTTTCCTAGTGTGTAGGACGCAGTCCACGTTGCGTGTATGAATTCAAACTTCCCCCCCTTGTGGTGGAAATTTGCTGCCTCATCCGGTATTTGTACTGTACTATGTGAAATTACCTGGGACGAATAGAAGATAGGCCTTCTCGTAGGCCCCTGGTACTGTGCTGTAAAAGCATCATATTGCTGGTATCGTAGATTCTGGCCTTAAGAATTCGTCCCGGAATGAACAATAGGTTCTGTTAGTCAACTCAATAGCCTTTAAAAGGCTTTAAAGATGATACAAGGGCTTTAAGATGTCTAAACTGAACCTATGGCTATGCTACTTTTTCTAAAACCTAAAACTTAAAACTTAAGGTTTAGGTCAGCAGGCCACATCCAAACCATGATCTTATTAATTCGCTTGCGTTGAAAGCGGCCTTCCTGCACTGCCCCTTACAACTCGATTTTTCCCTCTACTTTCCGATCGATTGTTGTTCTAGAGGATATATAATATAAATCCCTTCTCTTTTTTCGATCTAAACGTATTCTATAAGGGTACATTTCGCCCTGAAGAAACTGGAGGCCCTAAAAAAATAGCACCTTTTTGTTTACTGTAAGCAGCCAGTGCTACACCCAGTGCCGCAACCGGAACTGAGCCACATGATCAGTTCCATCTATAAAAGAACGCTCAGTTTTACTTCTACACTCAGACACATACGCTCTCATCAATATAATACATTCGCTGTTCTTCTATTCTATACTTCCTCTACTTTACTACCTTACATTTACACCTCTCGGATTTAGTCAGTTTTTTGCTCGCGCTAGTTATAATACTAGTATAGGGTTCGACGATAAAGAAACTGTCGTTGAGTCCTATTTCTTTGCTTTAAGTCCCGTTAGTATACTTGGATGCCTTCTCTAATTTGATATTCATGTCCTTTTAATTAGATATAGAAACGTTGTATTTAGAATATAAGGGTGCGTACTTAGGGATATTGCCAGATTTTCGTTGTTCTGAGAAGGGTGATTTTTGATTGAATTGATTGATTGAATCTATAGGTGAAGAAAGGTGTTGTTCTCTCGTCGCTCCTTCTGCTAGCGTCTTATATTCCTTTCCCTAGCACGCTTTCCGACGGCTCTCCGCCGGCATTCCTAGGAAAGTCGTCAGCTTTCTGGCGGCTTTCTAGCGGCTTTCTGGCGGCTTTCCGGCAGCGTTTCTAGAAGTAGTACTATTCTGATAGTAGTACTATTCTGACAGATATAATAGTAGCAGATAGTGTAATAGTAACTGGGCTTGGTACGGCAATTTGACATAGGCTCTATATCGTCTTCTCTTTTACTTACAACAATATATATTGCCTTCTAATGCTCTAAAATATCATGATAACCCTCTATTTGATGCGGCTCTTCCGGTCTATAGTAACTATATCCAATGGCGTACGATCTTCGAGTTATCGCACGGCAGGGGAAACACTGCTGTCTTTGAGATCTATTTAGTGTACTTGAGATGAAAGTCTCGTTTGTGAATTTATTCAGCCAATATCCAATGGCAACCTTTATTACAAAATATCGTTGCCAAGTATGTTGGCATAGCTTAGCCTATTCTATATATGAACTAGGTTTATACTTACCAAATAATAGCAGCGTTAGGATTTAATATAAATCCTCTAATCACCACTATTTCAAAAGTCTAAGCGAAGTCTTCGTGTTAGGAGAGCAAGGACTAACAGTTTACTTCTGTAGCTCTACATACTTTTCTATCAAGGATATAGAGTCGTGATTCCTTATTTTATATTTCCATGTATGTTCTAGACTAGCTATGCCAGTTAGCATATCCGATACTCGCTACTAAGTACCCTCTTTCTCGTTCTACTACTTGAATACCTAACTCTTTAGTAATTTCTAAATATTCATAGTTATAGTGTATAGATACTATGCTATCTATACTAGTTACCGTAAAAGGATACTTGGGAAAGAGTATCCTTTTACTCGTCCCTATTACTTCTATAAATAGCTCTTCAGCCCCGAGCATCTCTCCTCGTGCCGTGAGCCGCCGCTTCTGCAGCTGCTAGCACATTCTTAGCAGGAAATACTGTCGTTCGTCTTCAAGTGTTCGACGGCACGGTAGATAAACGGACAGGCAGACAGCGTGCGCTGGTTTCCTACGCGGATACCCGACACACCGTTCTGCTGATGAGAAAGCCACGCCCACATTGACGCCAGCCCTGCCTTTCCCTGTCCTGGAACGTCATCTGCTGCACATCTTTGTCGACGCGCCCCCAGTGTATACACATATTTACTATATACTGACCCGCCTGCTTCGCGTCTCGACTCACCCCTGGTTCTAGTATATGTATGTTAGTCCAGCTATACTAGCCAGCGTATCTGGATGATCGCTCCCAAGTACCCTCTTTCTTATCTCTACTACTTGAATACCTAGTTCCTCGGCTTCTTTTAATCGTTCCTGGTTCTGGTATATAGATACTAGGCTAGCCATACTAGCCAGCGTGTCTGGATGCTCGCTCCTAAGTACCCTCTTTCTTGTCTCTACTACTTGAATACCCAGCTCTTCGGCTTCTTTTAATCGTCCCTGGTTCTGGTATATAGATACTAAGCTAGCCTTACTGGCCAGCGTATCTAAATGCTCGCTCCCAAGTACCCTTTTTCTTATCTCTACTACTTGAATACCCAGCTCTTCGGCTTCTTTTAACTGCCCCTGGTTCTGATATATATATGCTAGGCTTTCCATGCTATTTAGCGCATCAGGATGCTCGCTCCCAAGTACCCTCTTTCTTATCTCTGTTGCTTCTACAAACAGCTTTTCGGCCTCCTCCCACCGTTCTGCAATCATTGCTACTAACCCTACCATTATCATACTTTCTAGCGTGTCTATATGCTCTTTACCAAGTAATTTTTCCCTAACCATCATTGAACTTATCGACAGCTTCTCGGCATCACTCAGATTTCTTTTTTCATATGCGTACCATGCTACCTTATATAGTAATAGAGCCCACTGCAGAAGAGACGTCTCGTGCTTGGGCGGCTGCGATAGTGCCGACATGGCATGTGGAAATAGTGCCTGGCATATGTCCTTGTTTTTGTATCTCACTATCGGAAATGCTGTGCAAAGATCATCGATGTACTGTTGCTTCCACATTTCTAGTTCGCCCCGCCCTTCCAACCAGTACCGCGTAGCTAGCTGCACAAGTCCATACGTGTCGAATGTGGTGGCATTGGTAGTAACCCTGACAAACATGTAGTCCTGTAGCATAAGAATATTCTCCTCAAACTCGTTCTCGCTAACTGCATTGTCTGTGTCACTATCTTCTATGCCTCCGTGTCTGTTCGATGTCCTATTTTGATTTCGGAGAAGTGTCTCTGGAATCCCCTGACGACTACAGAAGCTTATTAATGATAATAGATTTGCCGCTGCTGGCCTGGCCCGAAGTATATAGTTAAACGAAACTTGCCACATTAAAAGAATAGAGTTCTCAGCTTGATGGTCTCTTCGAAGGTTGCCAGCGTCACAGTAAAGCAGATTTTTCTTATCTTGGTCGCTCTTATAGAATTCCGCTAAGTATTGCCGCACCGATAACCTAGGTGCTCGTTGTTGAATGTATTCTGCCGCCAGCACGAGAGCAAGCGGTATAAAATCAAGGGCCCTTACTAGCTCGGCAATGCTGTCTTCGTCTCCCTCCTTTCCTAATTTCCTTCGTAAAAGAATTTGCGCGCTAGCGTCGTCCATGGACTCGACAGGTATGATATCGCTCTGCTCTACCAGGTGTAATGCCGCACTCCTCGTCCGACTGGTGACCAGAACCGAGCCGTTCCTAGTCCTGGGAAGATACGATAAGAAGGAGCGAGGGGGGGCCTTGGTCAAGGGTCGAGAGAGAACGGCAGTATCGTCGGCATTATCGAGGACTAGTAACCACTTCCCGCTCTTCTCGTTGCGCAACCAGTTATATACAAGCTGAAAAACGTCCGCCTGCAAGTCGCTCCGGCCGGGAAGTTTAACTTGGTCTGCGATCTCTCTGTAACCTTGTTCGAGTCGGGCTGTGTTGCTGGCATGCACCCAAAATACCCACATCTCCGGCGATTGATCTATAATTCGGTAGCAGCACTCTATAGCGAATTGTGATTTCCCCAAGCCGCCCAGGCCCACCAGCGCTGTCCGCGATGCTGGCACAGCGCATTTTTCGAGAATCTGATCGAGTATCGTCCCATGATCGACAAAGTCTGGGTCACGGTGGAAGGGGATGGCACAGGAAGGGGCCGGTGGGGTCTCGGGTACATCTACTATCCCAGGATTCTCAGCCTCCTTCTTTTTCTTATCTGGTGTGAGCCCTGAACTATCAGTTAATCCTTGGTCTGTTAAGAAGCGTGAAATGTTCTGCACCCAATCATCTATAAACTTCTTTCTAATAACAACTTCATCTTTCTTATGATGCCAGTCGCTCCAGTTATTTATCACTGGCTTTTCGTGATCCGGCCATTCCACATCAGATAGGTTACTAAGGTTTTCCCATCTAGAAGATATACAAGAATTCTCCGATTCAGTTCTCGCGGAAAATCTTAGCGTGTCAGATCCATGGGAGCCTTGGGAGCCCTGGGAAAGCCCCCAAGGAAGCGCTCTTAATGCAAAAGAGTGGAGATGACCCGCTATATGCCCATCCAGTTCGGCTTGCATAGTAGAAATAGCAACATCGCAAAGTGGACATTCCATGGGCATGACAAATTTCCTTTTGCTAAGTAGAGACAGCTCTTTAAGTTGTGATACCGGTATATTCGAGAGATGGTCGTCTTTAACATGGCTAACCCAGTCTTCAGCTGTGTCGTATACGAAAGTGTCATCGCGGTGTAGTCCGTCAGCTTCATTTGCGCAGTAATTACATACCCAACGATCACTGCCGTGTTCCGCAAGGATATGTTTATTCAGATCTTCAGTAGTGACAAACATAAACTCTGGCATCTTACAATCATCCATGACGCAGACGTATGGTGTCAGATCTCCTGCGAGGTGTCCTCTATTATGAACTGATGCTAGCGTAGTACTCCGTATACATATCTTGATGTGCTTACGAACCTCCATCTGACATCATTGTTAATGTAGTCTCTGGAAAGAGGCTCTGCGCAGTACGGGCACAAAACATTCCCATAAGCCCCCGGATCTTTGTACCAACGAGGATAATTTTGTTCCCGCCCGGTTTGCGTTGCCTTCGTAATGATTGTGCCAGACTTGCGGGAATTTGCAAGTGGTACTTTGAACTTAGACGAAATATCTGTAGCTGTTTGTTGATTTTCACTCCTCGGCGGGTTCTCGATGGGATGTTTTTCAACTGGGCCTTGATCCTTACGTTCGAGCCGTTCGGGCTCGATAACTACATCTACCACGTGCGGTTGCGGTAGCGCAGGATCGATGCTCTGGTTCTGAGCAGGCACTCTATCTCCGGCCTCCTCGGGAAGTCGCTTTAAATCCTTTCGTTTGGCTTCCAAAGCTGATCGTGCATATTGTATCCGATGTCGACGTAACAGATTTGCACGAATAAGACGTTCTTGGACCTTGGTTAAGGTCCTTTGCTGAGAAAAGCCCGGGTTTTGGCCTTCCTCATGCCCTTGTTTTTGATTCTTGTTTTCGACGCCCATCAGTATCAGGTTCTCCATGTCCTCCTTCCACTCTATGAAATCTCTAGTGCTGAGCGCATCCTTTAGCGCAGCATCAGCTCTCTGATATCGCAAATGATTCCCTGCCCTTCTAATTGCCACATGTATGCGAGAAAGCTGTTTCAATACGGTCTTGATGTCAAACTCCAGGATTTCCAACCCTTCGGGCTCCGTCGACGTCTCGAGACAACTGTACAGCGACTCGGCCAACCCATCGAGGAGATCGGAAACCACGTTGCGCACGTCTTCGCGCTCTCGAACACGATAGTCGAGCGACGATTTTCCCGTCGAATCTGCTTTCAGCCCGTAAGTCCAGAGATTGAAGTCAGCCTGGCATCTCTCAACCCAGCCGAGCTTGCCAAGTGCTGGGTTCGCTAAACAATTGTTGAAAGACTCAATACAGTTCAGTGTGCGGTCGCGTATGTTTACGTTAGAGGACATTTGTCTCGGATGTTCAGTGCGGTCGAACGCGAGACTCGCAGAGCTGCCTTTGGTGTTGAGGATGGGGGTGGTGGGCTAAATCGGTCGGCAGCTAGTCTACGAGGGCGGGGCATCACAACTTTGTACCACGCCCCTGCCACAAAGTGGGCTTCCATGGTCCTTAGAGAGATAGCCGTCCACGTCCTAACCTTTTATAAAGGAGCTATTATGCTATGTTATATTAGCTTCGTTAGGATAAGGATATAATCAGGTATCTTATAATTTGTGTGTACTACTACACTGTAGCTATAACTACTAGGTTCGAAAATCGGGGAATTCCTTAACACATCTTAATCTTTTCGTATATTATTTAAAATATTAATATCTTTTAATTCTTTATAGAAGAAAATACTTTTTTCAACATTTAAAAATAATAATATTAATATATTTTATTTTGGTTAAGATAATTTTTAGATTTAAAATTAAAGAAAATTTTAGTAAACCTTTATTTTTTTCTTCTTTACTTTTTTACTTTTATCTTATATCTATATAATATATAATAGTAAAATTTAAATTTAAAAAAACCATTATTCCCTTTTATATAGTATTAATATATTTATACTATAATAGTATAGCTAGTTAAAGTTAGGATAAGAGTAGTAACGCGAAAAACTTAAGGCTTTTGCCTCCAATTTTCAAGCCAGACAGATTCGCTTAGGCCACGAGATTATCTTTTTCGTATATCTAATTTTAATGTTCATAATACCTATAAGTTGACTCTAGAAATTACTATAAAAATTACAAAAGCATATAATGTTGTACGAAGTCTCTAGCCCTAAGTTTGATAGAGCGATTTTCATTGGGCCTACGACGTCAATTAAGGGAGCTTATATAGGAAATGTATCAAGATACAAGCTGGGTACAACGCTAACTATGTCCAAAGATACATAATCAATCTCCCCTCAGTACACTAAGAACTCGTCTCCATCACCAAGCCAAACCTTCTCTACATCGCCTGTCCCTTCCGCTTCTAGCACTTGAGCGGCGTCTTCCTTCTTACGCTCTTCGTCCTCCAGCGAGAACGTGGCACCTTTTGACTGTGTACGGAAAGACTATGTCCGGTCTAATGTTCTCTTCCAGACTTTACTGACTCGAACGGCCCACACGAAGTCGGACTCGGCGCTTGTCGACATCGAAGTTCCGCTTTGAGAAGCGGCAGTAGTAGCCAGGTTTCCTGATACTGTTTCCACAAGATTCCTGCCAAAGGCTTGTTAGCCGTAAATGCACAAGAAGTCAACAAGTAACGTCCCAGACTTACACCCCCCCGCCTAGAGTTCCAGATCTCCCATGATTCTCGGAACTCGATCCCTGAGAACCACGAGCAATCGCAATGCCCGTAATCATGATAATGGACCAGGCACCTAAAGTCTTGCTTCTTTCGATGTGACTTTTCACCTCCTTGTCTTCGAGCTTATCCTTAATATATCCTCTTGTTGGGCCGATGATATAACGGTCCAACCTGTCAAAAGCACGGTAATTGTGGACTGATTCTTTAAATGCTAGAGCAACTTTCGCTTGGGCTGACAAGCCTGCGACTTCCGTAATGGGAACTTTAACATCCGCTAAATTAGGGTATAAGTCAGTAATATTTTGGTTAACTTTAACGTAGAACATTAGGAGTAGCTAAAAGCGTAATAAAACTTTCAAGGGCCTGGATTGGCCTTCAACTTATATCCCAGGGTAACATACCAGATACTCCGGCTTGACGCATCTCTTCTTCCTTCCACTCCATCTTCCACGCTTTGGTCGTGTATATTGGAACTGCAGGCGTAAACATGAACCCTTCGATCGATCGGTTGATGATATTGTCCACGTGGTCCAAATCTTTTAGACTCGCCATGATATGGCCGAGACAGATGGCGCCATTACCTTTGCCCACGCCATTAGTATCGGTCGGCAGCGTTGGAGGCGGAAAATGGGTTTGTTTTAGACGAAACCAGCAATTCTCCATTGTTGTTCGCAAAATGCCAAGGCGATACGGGATGGGCTTGGTATTTGATGGCCAAATGCTGCTTTGTAACAATTAGGCTTACAGCCTTAAGAGTTGGCGCTTGAGTGTGGGTCGCAAAATGTGAATGCGATACAAGATAGGCTTTGTACTTGATGGCCAAATGGTGTTTCGTAACGACTAGGCTCACAACCTTGAGAGTTGGCGCTTGAATGTGGGGTTATAGCCTTTCGTATGCTGAATAACGTCTCAGCCTCCTGCGCATCGGGTCACATGCGTGCAACAATTTATTACATGTCAAACTTACGGTAGGAAGGTGGCAATAGCTTCTCTTAAAACAATGATCATGGTTATTGCAGATTTCTTATATTGTATTGTTTAATTGTTCTTAATTGCAATAAAGTATTGCAATGATCAGCCCCACTGATAACTGTAAATCGGCCTGCGTTAGCGCCCACGCGGACCGGCTGCTACCTCCACTTCAGCCTACGCCATCAGCTGACGGCTCACTTAACCTACCACCCGATGCCAGCATGTTGATATGAGATGCTCATGTTTCCATTATGTTCAGCTACTTCACGAACTCGGTCCGATCGGCCTCACCCTGGAGGTCCAAAGTGGAAGAGGCGTCGCTACATCAGCCCGCATACCTCGATTCCCTACCTGAATTCGCTCGAGCTATCGCGCAGAAGTTACAGTCAGAGGCCAATCAACTAACGTCAGGGCTAGGCGTTAAGGTGTTTAAAGGCCTCTTCTGTTCACATCTCTATTCTGTGCCTGAGTATCTGAATGGCCCGCCGCATCGATCTCAACAGAACCGGCTTCTAACCCTCCTAAACTGCTTGGAGGCTCTATGCCAGGTGAGAGCCGTGCTTTCCGACAATTTTCTATTCTATAATCCCAGCGAGATGATGTAAATTATTCGTGCGCATGCAGGACTAGCATTTGAGTGTCTTCATCACACCCGATCGACATCTTGGCTGGCTAAAGTCCAAGTTAGTGATACCCGTTCAAGGCACCGTCGAGTTACCTATATGCGTTGAATTGAAAGGCAATTTGTTGGCTCAATCGCGTCCAAAATAAGCCTAACTCGGCATATTCCCTATACTTTGCATACGGATTAGGACATTTATTAACCTTATATGCAGTGGCCAAATCCAACAAAATTCTCGTATACTCAGGAAGCAAGCGCTGGTTTCAGCGCAAGCCGATATCCTACGCTCAAATCACTATTAGAATCTCCTGATTCTGTGAAGGCCGTGTTAGTCCAATTTGCAGGCGCAAAATCAGCTCAGCGCCGCGATAAAGCAGCTAATAAACTATGGAGGGATATGACTGATGCTTTTGAAGCTCTATCGGCACCTGAAAGCGAATCGCAGGGCCCGGATCTATCAGAGTTAGCGAAGCTTGCTACGCTCAAGGAAGATTCCGAGGACAATCAGAGTTTTGCACGACAACTTTATGATGCTCTATCTCAACATTTTCAGCCTGATAGGTGCACATACAACTGGAAATCAACAGTAATTAATCTCCGGTTGAATTGGTGGGAACTTTCCAAGGAAAACGACACTCTTTGCTTTGGAATTTTTGCTATGATCAGTAACATGGATACATCAGACGATTCGGCGACGCATTGCCATTGGCAAGACCTCCAAATTTGCGTCTCGAAAAGAAAACAGGTCGCTTTTAGTGTTCCTTCTGACTCGGCTCCGAGTCTCCTGGGACAGTTGGAGGATTCCCAGGAAAGCTGCTTGCCCAATGCGGAGGAGAATTTGCGTTGTTCTAGTGACACGGATCAAACTTCTACGTCCGACGAGAATGAGGCGGACGAGCTTTGCCTGTGTCTATCGAATCGTACTGTGGTCCAATACATGTTTGAGTATACCACAGACTTCAAGCTGCAAAAGTCCAACCATCCAGAGAGATTATTTCTGAGGAACTCTATGGGTATTTGCTTGGATGATCTAATAGGAACCGGAAAACTGGGCGATAGAATGAAGCTTTTGCTATCTTTCATTCTAGTACGGACGTTCTGGCAGTATTGCGAATCGAATTGGGTGCAGGATGACTGGAGTAAAGAATCTGTTCATTTTATGTTCGACATGGTTGATGGCTATCCAAATGAAATTTCTATTCACGAACCGTTTCTTCAGGCTCGCTTCAGTAAGAGCGACGATGGCGGTAAAATGCGACATTCAACAGAACCAAGCAAATCTTTAGGCCGAAAAAAGAAGTCTCGAAGTGCAGGTGGTCCTAAAGTACGGATGAGGACGCATCAGTACCCAAAACTACTTGCCCTTGGCATCATGCTACTCGAAATTGAATTAGATCGCAAACTCGAGAGTCTGGCATCCCGAGACAGCGAAGATTCAGATATTGTCAACATACGACACCACATGGCCACCAAAGTGCTCAATGATCAGGGCCTTTGGCCACCAAAAGGCATTTGGATACCTGTGAAAGAGTCTATCGAGATATGTATAAAGGCCGACACGAAAGTCCTTGGCAATATAGAGGAAGACCTACGGGATAACTTCTACCGACGAGTAATTGGACCTTTCAAGGCGTTTTTGACTATGGCTTGGCCTGATGCGGATTATCAGAAGATGGGCTCGGTAGTGATCGACAATGCGCCACCATCACCTCCCTCCACAGCGCAACATGGCATGCTGATTGATCTGTTACAATCAGATGAAGCTAACTGTGATGTGGCTTGCTCCAATATTGTCGAGGCTTCGTCATCAGCAGCGCGCACGGTAGCCCGGCCACCCCTTTTCGCTGGAACTACACTGAAATCAACAAACAGCGTCACTGATACTGACGGCTCAAGGTCTCAGATAGAGGCAACTATGAGTGCAGATTCGTGAGTGTCATATTCGGCAATTCGTGAAACATGTTAATGAAACAAATGTAGCAGACCTTTCACATCGACTGGTTGGTTTGCGAAGCTGGACGACTTGAATGACGTACTCAAGATAACCCAGCGCAATAGAGACGAGCATTCGAAGCTAGTTAAAGTAGCTATCCTAGATACAGGCGTCCAAGAACCTTACTACCAGAACGACCAGTCCTCTACTAAGAGTATCAAAGACTACAAAGACTTCGTGTCTGGTGACCACAATATAAGACGGGATAGCACTGGTCATGGGACTTCATGCGTTCGCTTACTCCAGAAAGTATACGAACATGCAGAAATATATGTTGGACGAGTCTTCAAAACCAAGGATGCAACTCCTGAAACAAAGGAATACATGAAAACGGTTTGTTTACGATGAGGTTCCGTAAGGAAACCAAGCTAACGATCCGGTCAGGCAATCGAGTACGCAATATGTAAAGCGAAAGGATGGGGAGTGGACGTAATCTGCCTACCATCAGGGTTTGAATCGGAATACCGACCAATCACAAGCGCCATTTTGAACGCCAAACCTTCCAAAGTTCTCATCTTTGCGGCCGCCTCAAACTACGGAAACACGGCTGGAATCTTCTTCCCCGCATGGTTGTCTAGATTCTCTGACCTTTTTTGCTTATTCTCCACCACGGCGGGCGCCAAGCCAACGTGCGAATTCAACCCTGCTCCCATGGACTCAGCGTACAATTTCGCCATCCTCGGTGAAGATATTCAGCTACCTGACACAAAACCTCTTACAGGAACATCATTCTCAACTATTATTGCCGCGGGCGTCGCAGCTCAGATTATCGACTTCTCTATGCAACCTGATGTCCGCGACGAGATTGGCAGCAATGAGATTCTGCGCCAAGTTGATGGCATGTCGGCCATATTCGCGAGGATGTCAGCGAAAGAGAACAAGTACCATTGCCTTACGCCTTGGACCTTATTAGACGGCATGACCGTGCAGGAACATGACGAGAAAGATATCAGGCTCGCTATTTGCAGAACCATCGCCAACGCATTGAAGACAAGGCACAAGAGTCGGGTATGAATAGGCTCGGACACGATCGATCTTGTTTTCACCACAATTAGTATGCCTAGGGATTTTGAAGAGAGATCTGGTTTCGTCCGACTTCAAGTAGATAAAAACTCTATACTAAATTTTAGCTGTTTCTGGCTATTTTAAACGCTATCTTATCTGAAAACTACACTCATACTGTCGCTCTCGCGCTAAATTCGTATTTTATGACATCGCACAAAGTCTACTGCAGGAAGAGCTGACAGCTAACGGTATGAAGATGCTGAAGCATTCTGTTCATTTCAGTTCTATCTCGCTAATAATATTTGTATTAGTGCTGCCCTGGTTAATCTATGTATAGATTGCTGCTGTGGGGCATTGCCGATCCGGAGGGGTTACGTGCTATTCCCCCCATCACACCCAACATAAACTTACAAACCTTTCGTGCTTTTGGCACCGGGAAATCCACAGAACAAGTCTGCCGCAGCAACTCGTCAGCAGCCACCGACATGCCATTAAATCGTGTACTCCTAATCGGCGGTACGGGCAACCTCGGCAGCCTCGTACTGAAATACCTTCTGGCCTCTCCTTCCCGCCTCACCATCACCGTTCTATCTCGCCGCTCCTCCTCCGCCAACACCGCCTATCCTCCGGGGGTATCTGTTGCTGAAATAGACGACGACTATCCTTCCGCGCAGCTCGTCGACGCCTTCCACAACGCCGATGTCGTCATCTCCGCCATCTCCATGTCTGGCATGCACCACCAACGCAAGTTCATCGACGCCTGCGTCGAAGCAAAGGTGCAGCGATACATTCCCACGGAATTCGGTCTGGACGACTTGCCGCAGTGGCTGCTGGACCTGCGTCCTATGTTCAAGACAAAGCACGATGTTCGGGATTACCTAGCTTCGAAAGAAGATACGGGCCTGACGTGGACGTCCATCTGCTGCAACGTCTTCTTCGAAATGGGCATCGAGAGTGGCTTCTTCCAATTCCATTGGAGCGAGAAGAAGGCGGTCTTGGTTGGTGATGAGACGGTGCAGTGGCCTGCTACGACGCTGTCCACGGTTGCAACGGCGGTCGTGAGGGTGATCGAAAAAGAAGAACCGACTGCGAACAAGATTCTGCTGATCCAAGACTTCATGACGAGCCAGAAGGAAATTTTGGATGAAATTCAGAGGCACACGGGGAAGTGGGATGTGGAGAAGCGTGAGCTGGATCCTTGGCTCGAAGAGGCGAAAGAGAATGTCAAGCAAGGGCACAACGACGGCCTGCCTAAATTGACGTTTGCGGTGGCGCGGACCGCGGGTGACTGGAGAGAGAACGAGAGATTCGCAAATGCTTTGTTGGAGTTACCAACGAAGACTTTTGAGAAGGAGATCGGTCCCGTAATTAGGTCGATGCGAGAAAAGCAGCAGATGTAGTAGCCTCTCTAAATTAACAGTAAAAAGACATTGTGTCTTGTGGTCTCTGAGAACGTCATCTCACAAGCACGGTCTTGCTGGGCGGGCGAAAGGATTAGCGGACTACAATATGAAATGCGAGGCGAGTACATAGAGAGGCGGATCCGCGTTCAACAAGCGCGAGTTCATGATCATTTGCCGAGCCACTTGAGCTCCAACCACCGCAGGGGCGGGAAGACAAGGAGGGTAAAGCCGCAACCGACCCAGAGCCCGACGTCGCTTCCGCCCGCGAGCTCAGCAAGACGTCCTACGTAGTAGGCCTGGTACATGCCGAGCACAGCGCCCAACCAGCCCACCAAGAAGGCAACTAGCGCAGCAATCCCGACGGGCAGATAGGCCTTGTCCTCCCACCGCGTCCAGTCGAAGCCCTTGGCGCGGCGAAAGAGGAGATGCTCCTGCGCCACGATGAGGACCATGAACTCCATCCAGTACCCCATGAGCGCGAGCACGTTCTGAAACACGACCAAGATGCGGTTCCGCCCCGCGAGCGCGCAGACCAGCGTCACCAGCACGACAAAGCACGACCATACGTACCGCGGCACCGCCTTGCCATACCGCCCGAGCACCTGGAACCCCAGCGCGGCCGAGTAGACGCCCGGGACGCTGTTGGCGATGATACCGAGCGCGACGATGACAGCGCACATGCCCCCGAAACCTCCAAGGCCGTCGAAGCCAGCCGCGACCAGCGCGCCGACCGAGATGCTGTAGGCCTCCTCCCATGCGGGGCGGGTCGTGATGCCGGAGGCGAGGCCGATGCCGAGTAGGTAGACGAGAGTAAAAGAGGTCCACACCCCCGTTGTCGTGAGCAGGAAGATCTTGAGCCGCGACGTGTTCTCCGGATAGTAGACGTAGAAGTCGGAGGCGGCTGCGCCCCACGAGTTGGGCGCGTACAGGCAGAGCGTGAAGAAGGAGAGGCGGTTCGCGGCGAGCAGGGCGGGGTCACTTGTCCCCTCGAGCGAGCCGTTGAAGTGAGGGCCGGCGCAGCCGATGAGGACGAAGAGGGCGAGGATTTGAGGAATGCAGGCGTATCTGCCAGGGGTATGGATTTGAGCGCCTGCCACGTAAGATAGCAGGATCATTGGGGGTGACGTACCTCTCATAGTGGTGGAAGATGGCCATTCCAAACACAGCAATGATGCAGCTGACCAAGGCCGCAACGACAATGCCAACAGCAATCGTCATGCTCCCGCCACTGACCGCGCTCAGCATCTGTCCGCAGATGATGAAGCTGACAGTAATGTACCCGTTCATGAGCACAATATTCAGCGCCGTTGGGATCTTACTCGGCCAGTAGCCCATAAAATACCGCAGCACCACCATGGTCCGGTTTCCGCTCGCGGGGCCCCAGATGCTCATGTAGCCTGTCGAGCACGAGCCCAGTAGACCACCAAAAACGGCGCACAGCGCGCTGTCCACGAACCCGAGTCCAAAGACGAGCGGGCCGAACAGCCCGACCGTCAGGTTGTTGACGCTGATGTTCGCGCCGAACCAAAGGATGGCCACCTGCAGATCTGCCGCCCGCGACGCCGCCTGCCGCTCCGCCGGCAGCACGCGCGTGATGCCGCGCGCCTCGAAGCCAGCGAGCGACTCTATGCGGGTGTTGAGCCGGTGCAGGAAGGGCGGGACGTGGAGGTGCGGCTCCGCTTCGTCGGATGTCGAGAACGTGAGGGGGTGGATCGTAGGCGTGGGCGCCGCTTTCTCAACGTCTGTGGATATGGGGGCTGTCATTGCGGCGGGAGTCGTCTCCCTGAGGTGTTTTGGTGTTGATGCTGCGATCCGCAATGCCGAGTGCGGGGGTCTCCGCTTTGGTGCAGGAGCGACCGGGAAGCGGCAGGGGCGGGAGGCCGTGCACGTTCCGTAACGAGTTAGCGGAATTCTGCCACGTGTCGTCCCCACGGGGTCCAAGGCGATGGCCGGCATCCAGTTGGAAACCCCATTCTGAACGCAACGCCATGGAGTCCTCGCCCGATGCTATCACGGCCGAGGCTTTCGCCGCCACAGCCTTCGACTTCCTCATCATTGGCGGCGGCACAGCAGGCTTAGCTGTCGCCGCGCGGCTTTCGGAGAACCCGACTCTTGTTGTTGGCGTACTCGAAGCTGGACCCTCAGCGCTAGGCGATGAACTCGTCGATGCCCCTGGACGGGCCGGGGCGCCTCTCGGCTCGGCCCTGGACTGGCAGTTTAAAACAACATCGCAGCCCGGCATGGGGGGCCGCGTGGTCCCGTGGGCTCGCGGGCGTGTTGTTGGCGGCTCCAGTGCGCTCAACTTCATGACATGGAACCGGGCGCACCGGCTGGACTATGATGACTGGGCAGAGCTAGGGAACGAGGGTTGGGGCTGGGAGGATTTGCTGTGAGATGTGCCTCTTGCGTTGCTGTTTTCATCGAATCCCCATCTAAGGGTACTTCCAGTCACTTGCTGCCCAGTCTGATGAGTTCGACAGGCCCTTCTTCAAAAAAAGCGAAACATTTCATCCACCGAGCACGCCAGCGCAGACAGTGGCACGAGTGGCCCTCCACGATGGGGTCGTCGGACTCGGTGGCCCGGTCCAGGTCTCGTACCCTTTCGAGTTCGCCGCCTCGCACGCCCACTGGCATGAGACGATGAACTCCCTCGGAGTCGCGTCCAACGATTCGCATCTCGCGGGGTCACACGTTGGGTGCTGGACGAGCGTGTGCTCGGTCGACCCCCGGTCGCTGACGAGATCGTACGCCGCCTCGGCATACTACCAGCCCAGCTCCCAGCGGCCAAATTTGCTCCTCCTAACAGGGGCTGAGGTTCGGGAAATTTTGCTGGAGCGTGGTGACGCCGGCGCCGAAGGCTGGGTTGCTAAAGGGGCACGCTTCACCCACCGAGGGGTGGAGTATAGGGCTTTTGCCTCACGCGAGGTCGTTCTCTCGGCTGGATCGATACAGTCACCGCAGATACTTGAGCTGTCCGGTATTGGCGGCGAGAAAGTTCTTTCAGCGGCTGGGATCGAAGTCAAAGTGCCCAATCTGAATGTGGGTGAGAACCTCCAGGACCACCTCAGTAAGTAACCCGCCGTCACTCCTTTCAGAAAGGCCGTTGTCTCTGGTAGTCGAGCTTCAAAGCGTAGAGAGAACTTACACTTGATACTCATCATAGCCACGTCCTTGATCTTCGAAGTGGACCCATCCCTTGCCAACCCAGACGACTTGAAGTCGGACGCCGTCCTCGCCGCAGCCCGCGAGCAATACGCCAAAGACCGAAGCGGGCCCCTCGCCGTCCTCCCTGTAACCATGTCCTACGTCCCAACATCACAGTGCATCGCCACCGACAAACTCTCCGCCATCCTCGACTCCCTCCCTGATCCTCCAACGCCAAACGCCCCCCAGACCCTCGCGGCCAATCTCGCGGCCCTCCGCCGCCGCCGCTTCGCCGACCGCGCCACGCAGCTCGGCCACGTCGAGTTTCTTTTCGAGCTAGGCAACTGGAACACCGCCTTCCAGCCCGTCGAGGGGAAGAAGTACGGCAGCATCCTGCAGATCTTGCAGTACCCCTTCTCCACCGGCAGCACCCACCTCAACCCAGCCCAGCCCACCGGCCCGCCCACCATCGACCCAGGCTACCTCTCCGGCGCCGGCGCTGCAGATCTCGCCGTCGCAGCCGGAGCCGCGCGGTTCGCCGAGCGCATCGGCGCGACGGCACCTCTGGCGGGGGGTATAGTGCGCGCGCAGGTGTGGCCGCCGCCAGAGGAGGTCGAGAGCGAGGAGGCGATGCGGCAGTGGGTGAGGGCGAACCTTACAACCGACTGGCACCCGGTTGGGACGTGTGCAATGGGCGGGTGGGCTGGGAAGGAGGGCGGGGTGGTGGATGCACGGTTGCGCGTGTATGGAGTCCAGGGGCTGCGGGTTGTCGATGCGTCGGTGATGCCACTGCAGATTAGCGCGCACCTGCAGGCGACCGTGTATGCGATTGCGGAGAAAGGGGCGGCGATGGTCTTAGAAGATGTCGAGTGCGAGGGCGGCAGTGGATGATGCGGAAAGCTTGAGCCTGAGTAGGAACCTTTTGATCGATGCAGGCTCTTCGAAACGCCTCATTCGTGTCCGCTTCCAGCACTCGACACTTGCACGTTAAAGGACGGGATCGACTTACTGGCTCCCGAAAAAACCCATATACCTATGATCCGAGATGATCTGCCCCCGTCACTAATCGCCGTTAATACTATGAAACCTTCAGAAAGCGACTGATAATAAATGATTTGTACATTAAAAGAATGCTACTCTACGAACCCGTTTTGACATTGATCGTAAAATTTAATAATGAACCGCCCAACATAAACCGATATACCATAAAAGTAACCGTTCGTCTAGAGCCTTTAAAACTCATCTCACAGTCTCTGCCCACTCTCTCACGCTATGTACCATGTCACCTACCTCTCCTTGACTTCCGCACATTTATAGATAGCTAAAAACATATCGCTCGAATAAGAATTTTGAAGAGCATAATCACATACTAAATACTACACTACATATAACCTATCCCCATCAACACCCCTAAGAATAGAGAAAGAGAAGGGAGCAACCTCCCTCACCGTCCCTGCCTCTCTCCCCACCAACCAGGGCCCAGCTATCGGAAATCTTAGAATGTGAATGCCCCGAGACCGAAAATGTCCACCAAGAAAACATATACGCGTGAAGATACACTGCCATATAACGGAAGGAATAAATAAACCCACACACGGAAGGTTTATATGTTTGAAAGACGTTATAAGTACGCACAGAAAGATAGATGACCCCACACGCGGTTACAGAGAGAGGAAAACAACACACCACGGAGGCAGCAAGCCTAAAAAAGAGGGGGGAAAGGGGGACAACATAGGTCAACGCACCTCTTCCCATACCGATCCATATACATAACATATATGGATGGACACGTTCACACGCACGCGGAGAAGATGACCTAAGCTTTTCACACTTGCACGCTCGCTCGACTCTCCCGCTTTCCCGCTACTGCGCGACAAAACGAAAAGAGAAGTTTCAAAAGAAGATACAATGTGAACAATCACTCGCCTAAGAAAAAGAAACATCCACTTCCATTTGCCGAAGCCTAGAATTTTCTCAACCCTAGAAGAGAAGAAGAAGAAGAACCATCGTCATAGTAAAATACACAAACACGCACACACATACAATGTGCCCACGCGACACACACACACGCACTAACACACACTAGAATCAAAGAGGTTTGTACTACAGAGAACGAAACCCCAGGGCTCCATCGCCATGCAATAACCGAAGAATTTCCCAGGAGCATAGAAAAAGAACCTTCCCCCCGGTACGCACGCAAATGCAAGAAGGAGTAGCAGTAGCAGTAAAGTAGTTTAAAGACATTACTTTGTGTGGCCAAAGCCCCGCTGCTCACAAAAAGCCGGGCCCCCATACCTTTTTGTAATTCGTTTCCCCATGAATTTTCAACTAGTGGTTCTTGTAGTTTAAAAAACACACCCTCTCTTAGCGCTTGCTTTCGATGCGTGCCACCTAGGCAAGAGGCTCGGGACTCTGCTGCGCATTTGTGAAGAGGGCGCTAAAAATATTTTTGACCTTGAAAACAAATTAATTTGCGTTTCGAGAAGAGTAGAAAAGAGCGAGCATACCTCTGGTGCAGCCTTGACGAATGGGAGGTCCCAGAAACCGTAGGTGCGGTTTTTAAGAATTTCCAGCAGGGTGATGATGAGACCCCATGGATGAGGACGGTGCACTAAAAGTCGCTCTAGGAATACACGTGTGATGGTTTGCTGAACCTCTTCGCTCTGTGGTGACCCAAAGAGGTGCAAAAGCGCATGGCTGAAGAAGATTGTGTGAGAGTTGGGCCAGCGGAGTTGATTGGCAATGGCCATAACAAAGTGAAACTTGGCCTCTGGTCGTAATTCTCTGGCTAAACTTTCAATGAGCCATGCCGCAGGGGAAGATTCATCAAAGATAGCATCATCGGTTCCCTGGGCAAGGGCCGTGGTTCCGATGTACAAAGTGATCGCATGTATCAGAGCTGGGTCCGCTATCGTAGAGACGAGCTCGAAGCCCGCGGGTTTGGCTTCATCATAGTAGACAGCATTGCAGATCTTCTCTACCTCGGAAAGATTTGGCTCGGTGGTTCGTAGAATCCCATCGACCGTATCTTTGATACCGGCTTGACGTAGAATGCTGTCGAGGTCAGCACGGATAATGGGCTCCTGACGACTGTCATCTGGACGGGCAACTTTGGTTCCAAGAGTGAATGGATCAGGCATATCGAGAACGTTGGAAGGATATGCGCTAACAATGAGGTTGCGAAGCTGCGTGCAATGCATTGGGATGCTGTTGCAAAAGCGGAAATGATTCTCTGCGAGGAACTCTGGGTAGTCGTGGTGGAGAACAAGCAGAACTCGCAATACGCCCCTGTAGAATGTTTGGGCCATGATAGTCTCGCCAGCGGGGCGGATCAGTTGGCCAGTATAGATGAGAAGCCTTTCCATTAGTTGTGCATACGAATCCCATCGCTCGTCCTTGGCTTCTTCCAGCATTGCTGGGATGAAGATCCGATGAGACATCAGCGTTAACCACGAGAAAGCGAAACGTGGGAAATGCTTTGGCTGCAACGCCAGGAAGGCCTTTGAAACCACGAGGAAAACTTCGGCCTTGAAACCAGCGAAGGCATCTTCCTTGGCGGCTTGGTTGAGGTAGAAGAGAATTGACGAGAAGAGTCGGAAGAAGACTTTTTGGCAGTATGCATCACCACGGGTATTTATGTGACTATTAAGAACAAGGATGATGAACAAAAGGATCTGGTCAAGAAACTTTGCTTTGCTCTCTTTGACAGCCCCCTCCTGTTCGCCTTGATACACAATTAGGTCGACAACGAGCCTGGCAAGAGCATCGACCTTGACGGTAGCAGTATCTGGATTGCCGCTACCATATGGGAGAGCCTGTTCGCGTTCGTATGCTGCGACAGAGGCGTCGATGCATGTACGGAAGAATTCCATGCACTCCTCTGGACTCTTGATGACCTGTTGCATATGCAATTGGTATACGAAAGCGGCGACCGATTTCCTCGGAGTGTCAGGATGCTGCAAGTGAACCCATTCGTCAAAAATGTATTCCAACTGATCCTTTTGACCTGTGGCGGGGGGCGTCAAGGCTTGATCCGGTGCTTGAATTTGCAACTTGGCAATCACGCGTTTGCCAATTTCCAAGTTGTCGTCTTCAGCAAGCCAATTAGTAAGCGCGTCGATTGAGAGTGCGAAGTCGGCACGGAACGCACTGGGGTTCTCGCTGAGCAGAACCTCATCCATCAGATTGGAAAGCATCTCTGCAGCAGCGTGGCGATGCTCCTGTATAGCCTTGGCAATTGTAGTGTTCAGCCGATGCATGTCCATCAAGCCCACCTCCATGAGTGCGATCATAACTGTGGCATTAAAAATGCGATCATCTTCGTGGAGTGTCGCAAGCCACATAAGTACCTGTCTCGATGTCGTAACTGACAACTGACAAAGATTGCCCAACAGGTGGGCCAAAATCTCTATCTCCAGACGACCAAGACTGTCAGAGAACAAATGATTGGTGACTTGACCGGCAATGCGGAAAGCCCATGTTTCTTTGTTTCCGGGACCCGCAAACTCAATACCGGAAACGAGTTGTTCAAAAGCATGGTGAATGGGATTTGTCGCCTGTAACTCGCTGATTCGTTCTTCGGGTGCTTCTTTGGCCAAACGCATTAATTCATTGAGCAGGTCTTCGACACTACGTTGGCCTCGCTCTAGTCCTGGCTGTTCCATGTATCCATTCATTTGCTGAGACGGAGGATGAGCTTGAATGTTCTGAAGTCGAGATTGCTGCACAGCTTGACGAGGTTCAGCTGGAGCAGCGCCAGGAGTTGGCAAATTAGGAACCGGAGTAAATTGGTCTTGCAATACATCGGGGACTTGCCGTCCGTTGTCCTGAGATGTGTTGTTGACGTGAGGGGCACCTCGGGATTGCCGACCAAACTCCTCATATATCGCTAGCTGCTCTCGATTCAGACCGCCACTCGCCTGCCTATACGGCTCGGGAATCATGAAGGCCCATGGGCTGATACCGGCATCTTTGAATGGCTCGTTCGGCCGTTGTTGGCGGAAGAGCTGGCGGATTCTGATTGCTTCTTCCATTTGCATGTCGATCTCTTGTCGCGAAGAAACTTCAGCTGCATGCTCCACGGTGCTACAAACGAGATCCAGGTTGTCATTAACAAACATTACTACGTGGCCTTCGGGGATGGCTTGCTCGGGTAAATCCCGTGCCATGACACGAATGTTGTTCTGGATGCTCATTCGTAGTGGCTCTTTGCATGTCACGAGGGCCAGAGCTCCAGAAAGTGCCTTAACAACAGTGTGAGCTGCGTTCCGCATTTTTTCCTCGTCAGCTTCCATCGCAAAATCTTTGCTCACCAGTTGAGAAGTCGAGATGGCTGCGATAGTGACGGATCGTTCAACCACAGGTGCAATAATTTCCTGAATAGCCTGTTGTACAGCAGTTTGGAAAATCTTCTTGATGGTACTTTGTGGAACAACATTGGTGCTTGATGGGGGGTATTGAAGTTGGGGAATGAAGTCAGGCAAGGCGGCAGTGATGACTGCTGAAGAGAATCGTTCGCTCGGTCCACGAGCCCGATTAAGGCTCATGATACTGAGATCACCAAACGCTTCTAACCCATCGTGTGGCGGCATCTGGCCCAGATACTCCTCCTCAGCTTGTGGCCTCATACGAATGCAAGTCGAAGGTTCGATAGTCTTGTGATCAATCTCGAGTCCTTTGCAGAGAACTTCAATCTCAAACTTTTGGTTGAGCTTCAACTCAGCATAGTCATAGAGCTCCTTGAGCACCGCCAGGATTTCCATGAGCCATGGATTTGGAGGCCGGAAAACCTCAGACTTTGCAGCTTGTGCAAGCACTTTGCAAACAAATGGTATCACAATCAAGAGTCGATCCGTCGCAGCTCCTTCAATGAGAAGATCCTTGAAAGAGATGTTGCGGAACTTGATTGGCTGATTTCGAGCAATAGTTAGGGAACCAAGCCAGGCAGCGAGATTCTTAAGATGCCCACGCTCGGTGGTACCCAAGACCACTTCGCTGTTCAGCATGCGGACCACAACCACATAGGTTTCCCGCAGAACCTCGGCCCATAAAATTCTGTTATCCAGCAGTTCCAGCATGTCCAGGTAGAGTTGTTGAAAATTGGGTTGTGACTTGGCGCGCTCCTCTACTAGATATGTGGCAAACCACTGGTGATGCCTGTCCTCAATAGCTCCGGTAAGATCCCTGATTTTATCGCGTAAATTGCGTTCTGAGATGTTGTTCAGAACGAATAGCACTCGGTCCTGGACTTCTTCATCTGGATTCTCATACAGTTCCGGCCGTAGAGGGGGATCGACGTGAAGACAAGTGAACGGTAGCACAGCAGGTTCGCCTTGAAGTTCTTCGTTGGCATTGTTGCCGTTGACCAACCCTACGCCGTTCTGACCATCGCCATTGACTTCTCCGATCTGCTGGCGCACGACTTCTTCGGCTTTCGTGTAGATCTCAGTGCCTTGGAGGCCGGGGATGTTGAGTAACTCTTCACAGTAGTTCGGCCACTCTGAGAGGCGCGTAGCAAAATGGATCAGAGCCTGGAGACCAAACTTGTACATTGAATCTTCAGGACGGTAGTCCTGAACTGCTTCGAGCACCATGGATAAACCAACCCGGAGTGCAATTCGTGAAAGAAGGTTGTAGTTGATAATGCCTCCAAAAAGGACCGCAGTTGTTGCCAAAGCTTCAAGGGGATATTCACCGAAACAATTGTACTCGTCGAACAGGCCGTGGATCATGCAAGCGAAGAGATCTTGTTCGGCCGGGTCCTGAGAGTCCTTGTATTTTTTCAATATTGTAACAATATCCCTGACGTTTGTTTCGCCGCTGTACATGTTCTTAAAATGCTCCTGCATCTTTTTGTCGGCTTCCTCTGGAAGCGCGTTGCCATTTTGGCCATTGGCATCGATGATTTCGTCCACGCCCTCGCCGTAATTGATCAAGCGGGGATAAGCCTGTATGCAGGCGCGTTGCAAAGACATCAGCTCTTCGTCAGTGAGTCCGCACTCGGCGAGAAACCAGAGGATGGGGTAAACGGTCCTGACAGCGAGAGGCAAGCTATTCGACGTATGCGCATCATCGCGTGAACGTATCATTTCATCAGATGCTCTTGCGCCCAAAAAGTTCTGCAGGATGCGACGGAAGAGTGGGCCGGCCTGCTCGTAGGTTTCGTTGAGCCACGGCTCAATTTGGAACAAGCCTCGAGCATGTGCTTGTGCTGCCAGGTCCAAGCTAATGTCAGTGTTACTACGGATTAGCGCCTCCAGCCAGCCATTTGAGTCAGCATGTTCGAGGATGAGGTTCAGAGACATGGGGTCATTATTGTAAGAGTCGACGAAGCGGTCGATGAGCCACTGAGCGTCCTGTTGCCAAAGTCCGTAAATGACGAATTCGTGTTTTGGGAGCTTCTTCCAAAGGTAAGGATCAAAGAGTTGTTTCAATGCCTGTTCCTGTAATGCTCCCCAAGGCTTGGGAACCGCAGCCGCAGCAATGAGGAATTCTGCAGTGTGGGGATTTATGACCGCATCAGGGATACCCAGGATCTGTGCCGAGTGATAAGATTCCGAAGAACGAAAGATCATACCAAAGAGAGCTGTAGTGGCATCCAATGACATATATGGATGCTTGACTGCTTGCTCTGCGGCAGCCTTGACTTCTGCGGATCCGCCCTCGAAAGTCTTTATAGTGTATGACTGCCGCAGGCGTGGAATATCTGTCACGTCGAGCTCGTCGGGCGAGCATGAAAGGAATCGCAGGAGGAAGAATAGTTGAGTGACTTCATTCTGCCACGTGCCGCCCCATAGTAGCTGGATATCGAAAGTGTCTGATTCCTGAGCAATTGGAAGGAGAGCATTATAAATAGTCAAGAACTGCGGCTTGGTTAAACGTAGACCATCGCGATCAAAGGCATGGACGACATCTTGCCAATCGAGTCGCTGGCCAGTTCGATGTTCGCGTAGGGCCGCCACAAAGTTCTTCGCATTGTAGCCCGGGGTTAGGGCAATGAAGATGAGAGTATTGGCGACTTGTCCATAGCTGATGTCTCGCGTTTCTGCGCCTCGAAGCGTCCCTTTGCAAGATTCAACGGTCTCCGTGGCCTGTGGACCAGCGCGCTGTACCAGTTTCACAAGCGGATTTTGTGAGCCAGTCGTAACTTCAACAAGCTGCAGTACCAACTCAAGCTCCATGGGTATCGGTGTGTTTAATGTCTGATATCGCATGTGAACAGCATAACTCAGGCCGGTAATCTTGTCATCGCTCCACATCGACGGTGGATTTTGCAGAACGCGTTCGATCAAGGCGGCGAGGTATTCAGGCTTCATGTCTTCTGGGTGCGGTTGGTCGGGGCGTGCAATGGCAACGAGGAGGTTATCACCGAGTTCGAACAATATAGAATCAGCTATGAACGGTTAGCATCGCTTGCAGAAGATGTACAGGTTGAGATACCTTTGGCTTTCAAGTCCGGGTTACTGAATGACTTGCACGCAGCCGCCAGCATGGCCTGAGAGAAGATGTCGAGCTGGAAATGGGCCATGAAGGCGGCCAGATCAAACTCTCGGAATAAGTCTCCCTCGGGTGAATTGAGCGACTCTGCGATCTTGAGAGCCTGCGCAGGCTCTGTGCGCAACGTCTGCATCTCGGTAACTAGCAGGGAGTAGTTGCCGTTAGGCTCTGCACCGCGGCCGCCTGCTGGGAATATATGGGCGGCATTGTTGGTCAGCAAGCGACGGAAGTACTTGGAAAAGACCTCCATGCCGTTGGAGTCAATCAGCTGCACATGGTTAGGCATCGTGTGCTCGCAGCGTCAAAGCTTGAAGGGATGATGTGTACCTTCCGAATCTGTTCGGTCTGTGTCTCCCACTTTGCGCGGTCCTTGTCGTCCTTGACAGGGCCAAACTGGCTGAGTAGCAAGAAGACTTGGGCGATGACAATGCGCGAGAGATTTTGGCTCTGTGCAGAGGCGCTAGTGGGATTCACCGTCGTGCTGGGCGAGCCCACGGTGCTGGAGGTGGAGAGTGAAGGTGAAGCGCGGACCAGTCTGGGCGCCCCTCCGCCGCTGCTCGACCCCCCACCGGCGGCGGCGGAGGAAGCCAGTTGCGAGGGCGGCTGTGGCGCTATTGTCCTAGATCGGGAGGACAGCAGCTGGCCAGCCGGGGGCTGCTGTCCGGCGTGGGCTGGTGAAAAAGGCGACGAGGTGGACGAGGCGGCCGACGATTTGCGGCTGGCGACGTGCCGCGACGACGACGAAGGGAGCGATGGGAAGCTGGACGTGGCCGGCGAAAAGGCCAGACGCGAGTTGCTGGGGGAAGGCGTGTTGCGCTGTTCGTGGGCGAATGCGGTGGAAATGGGCGTCAGGCGTGTGCTTTGATGGTGTCTCGGCGGGCCCCAGGGAGGTTGCTGGCTGCTCATCTAGATGGCGTTTCCATGA
>Ga0247757_10000531_pt1 | contig 30971 bp, 23 predicted proteins | sample UWRJL126311R4_FD_180929 | JGI IMG/M metagenome (GOLD analysis project Ga0247757, IMG submission 180929) | Plant litter microbial communities from Arlington Agricultural Research Station in Wisconsin, United States - UWRJ-L126-311R-4 | ecosystem: Environmental > Terrestrial > Plant litter >... | reverse complement strand
GGTGGTGCGGGTGGCGGTGTGTTCGGCGACGGTGCCTGCATACGACACCGGCATCAGCCAGCCGCCGAACTCGGCGAAGCTCGCGCCGAGCTCGCGGTGGCGATCTTCGAGAGGGCCGGTCAACGGGTTGTCACTCACAGCCGACCACACTAATGGGCAGTGGCTAGGGTGAGTGCCCGTGAGCACCCCTGCCGGTTACCCGTCCCCCGCCGTCACCGTCGCCAGCGCACTGCCCAAGCGCAAGGCCGATTCGTCGGTGCTGATCGTGCCCATCGCCGGCGTCGGTGACGACGCGGGCGTCACGGTGCTCGCCGATTCGTACCTGGGCGCCGACGCCGTGCGCGAGATCGAGACCGCCCTGGCCGCACTGGGCGCCAAGGGCGGCAGCGAGCAGCTGACCCGCCTGGTCGTGCCCTCGCTGCCGGTGAGCAGTGTGCTCGCCGTCGGACTGGGCAAGACCCGCGACGAGTGGCCGGCCGAGACGATCCGGCGCGCGGCGGGGGTGGCGGCGCGCTCGCTGACCGGCGTCGAATCCGTGCTCACCACCCTGTCCGATCTCGACCTCGCGGCCACCGTCGAGGGGCTGATCCTGGGGTCGTACCGCTTCTCCGAGTTCCGCAGCGACAAGACCGCGCCCAAGGACGCCGGTGTGCGCAGGATCACCGCGCTGACTCCCGACACCAAGGCCGCGACCAAGGACGCCGCCGCTCGCGCGGAGGCGATCGCGACGGCCGTGGCGACCGCGCGCGACCTCGTCAACAACCCGCCGAGCCATCTGTTCCCTGCCGAATTCGCTTCGCGTGCAAAGGCTTTGGGCGAGTCGGCCGGCCTCGATGTGGAGGTGCTCGACGACAAGGCGCTGACCAAGGGCGGCTACGGGGGCGTTGTCGGGGTGGGCAAGGGATCGTCGCGGCCGCCACGGCTGGTCCGGTTGACCTACCGGGGCGGCAAGGGCCGCAAGGCCAAGACCGTCGCGCTGGTCGGCAAGGGCATCACCTTCGACACCGGAGGCATCTCGATCAAGCCGGCCGCCAACATGCACCACATGACATCCGACATGGGCGGTGCCGCCGCGGTCATCGCGACCGTGGTGCTCGCGGCGCGCCAGAAGCTGCCAATCGACGTCATCGCGACCGTGCCGATGGCCGAGAACATGCCGTCGGGCACCGCGCAGCGCCCGGGTGACGTGCTCACCCAGTACGGCGGGACGACGGTCGAGGTTCTCAACACCGATGCCGAGGGCAGGCTGATCCTCGCCGACGCGATCGTGCGCGCCTGCGAGGACGACCCCGATTACCTGATCGAGACGTCGACGCTCACGGGTGCGCAGATGATAGCCCTGGGTTCGCGCACGCCCGGTGTGATGGGAAGCGACGAGTTCCGCGACCGCGTGGCCGAGATCTCACAGGCGGTGGGCGAGAACGGTTGGGCCATGCCGCTGCCCGAGGAACTCAAGGACGACCTCAAGTCGACGGTGGCCGACCTGGCCAACGTCAGCGGATCCCGCAACGCGGGCATGTTGGTGGCCGGGACGTACCTGCGCGAGTTCGTCGCCGACGGGGTGGAGTGGGCCCACATCGATGTCGCGACGCCGGCGTACAACTCCGGCGGCCCGTGGGGTTACACCCCCAAGGGCGGCACCGGCGTTCCGACGCGGACGATGTTCGCGGTCCTGGAGGACATTGCCGCGAACGGCTGATCTCGCGGGCGACTAACCGTCGAATTCCGCGCGTCTGCGTTCGATCCGCCTGCGGGCGTCGTAATCGCGCATCCGTTGCGGATAGCCGACTTTCTGCACGTCGTACACGGGGATCTTGAGCCGGCCGGACAGCTTGCGGGCGCCGGCGTATCCGCCTGCCCGGCGCCGGGTCCATTCACCGTCGGCGGCCACCAGCACCACTGTCACGTCGGTGACCGTGGTCTTGGGTTCGATGAAGGCCTCCACGCCGGTGTGTTCGGCCACCCACTGGTGCAGGTAGCGCAGATCGGCAGCAGGATCAGTGGTTGTGCCGCCGCCCCTACGTCGGCCGCGAAGTGCATCGAACAGTCCCACCTGGGGTCGCTCCTTCCCCGGTCAAACACCACGGGCACCGCGATCGCTGCGCCGCCCCCGCCCCTTCGATAGTGCCAGAGTGATCAGTCGCCGCGTCTGCGGCGAAACGTCTCCGCGGACGTGACAGGATGGGTGCCGATACTGAACACCGCGACCGACCGTGCAAGGGAGCCACGACACTATGGCCATCTCCGTCCAGATGCCCGCCCTCGGAGAGAGCGTCACCGAGGGGACAGTCACCCGCTGGCTGAAGCAGGAGGGTGACACGGTCGAGGAGGACGAGCCACTGCTCGAGGTGTCGACCGACAAGGTCGACACCGAGATTCCTTCCCCGGCCTCGGGTGTGCTGAAGAAGATCGTCGCCCAGGAGGACGACACCGTCGAGGTCGGCGGCGAACTCGCCGTGATCGGCGACGGTGACGAGGCCGACGGTGATGCCGGCGATGACAGCGCCGCCGATGAGGCCGAGCCGGAACCCGAACCCGAACCCGAGCCCGAATCGGCGTCCGAGCCGGAGCCCGAAGAAGAGGCCGAGCCCGAGCCCGCGAAGAAGTCGTCCGGCGGGTCCGGCAAGTCCACGTCGGTGGTCATGCCCGAACTCGGCGAGTCGGTCACCGAGGGCACCGTGACCCGCTGGCTGAAGAATGTCGGCGACAGCATCGAGGTCGACGAGCCGCTGGTCGAGGTGTCGACCGACAAGGTGGACACCGAGATCCCGTCCCCGGTGGCCGGCACACTGCTGTCGATCACCGCCGAGGAGGACGACACCGTCGAGGTCGGCGGCGAGCTGGCCAAGATCGGCGACGCCGACGCGCAGAGCGAGAGCGAGCCGGAGCCAGAACCCGAGCCGGAGCCCGAGCCGGAGCCCGAGCCCGAGCAGAAAGCCAAGCCGGCGCCCAAGCCGTCCGAGGACTCCGAGGCCAAGCCCGAACCCAAGCCGGAATCCAAGCCCGAGCCCAAGCCGCAGCCGGAGACCAAATCCGCTCCGGCAGAGGCGAAGTCGAGCGACTCCGGTCCGTACGTGACCCCGCTGGTGCGCAAGCTCGCCAGCGAGAACAACGTCGACCTGTCCTCGGTGAAGGGCACCGGCGTCGGCGGCCGCATCCGCAAGCAGGACGTGCTGGCCGCCGCCCAGTCGAGCAAGGAGACCGAGAAGCCGGCACCGGCTGCCGAGGCTCCGGCCAAGTCCACCACCTCGGCGCCCGCGCCCGAAGCGGCCCTGGCCCACCTGCGCGGCACCACCCAGAAGGCCAACCGGATCCGGCAGATCACCGCGAAGAAGACGCGAGAGTCCCTGCAGACCACGGCGCAGCTGACGCAGACCCACGAGATCGACATGACGAAGATCGTGGCCCTGCGCGCCAAGGCCAAGTCGGGCTTCGCCGAGCGCGAAGGGGTGAACCTCACCTATCTGCCGTTCATCGCCCGCGCCGTCATCGATGCACTGAAGATCCACCCGAACGTGAACGCCAGCTACAACGAGGACAGCAAGGAGATCACCTACTACGACGCCGAGCACCTCGGTTTCGCAGTGGACACCGATCAGGGTCTGCTCTCCCCGGTGATCAAGAACGCAGGCGATCTGTCGCTGGGTGGTCTCGCGCGGGCGATCGCCGACATCGCGGCGCGGGCCCGTTCGGGTGACCTCAAGCCCGACGAGCTCTCCGGCGGCACCTTCACCATCACCAACATCGGCAGCCAGGGCGCGCTGTTCGACACCCCGATCCTGGTGCCGCCGCAGGCGGCGATGCTGGGTACGGGCGCGATCGTCAAGCGCCCCCGGGTGATCGTCGACGAGTTCGGCAACGAGTCGATCGGTGTGCGCTCGGTGTGCTACCTGCCGCTCACCTACGACCACCGTCTGATCGACGGCGCCGACGCCGGCCGCTTCGTCACCACGATCAAGCGGCGGCTCGAAGAGGGTGCCTTCGAGGCCGACCTGGGTCTGTAGACGGAGGTGTCGATGCCTCCGGATGCGGTCATCGCGATCGCGGGTTCGTCCGGTCTGATCGGTACCGCGCTGGTGTCGGCGTTGCGGGCCAACGACCGCAGGGTGCTGCGCATCGTGCGGCGGCCGCCGTCGAACGCCGACGAGGTGTTCTGGAACCCCGACACCGGTGAGTTCGACGCAGGCGCGCTCGACGGTGTCACCGCGGTGGTGAACCTGTGCGGCGTCAACGTCGGCGAGAAGCGCTGGTCGGGGGCGTTCAAGCAGAGCCTGCGGGACAGCCGGATCGGCCCGACGGAGGTGCTGGCCCGCGCGGTGGTGGAGGCCGGCGTGCCCGCGCTGGTCAACGCCAGCGCGGTGGGCTACTACGGCAACACCGGGCCGCGGCCGGTCGACGAGACCGCCGCGCCGGGGCAGACGTTCCTGGCGCGGCTCACCGTGGACTGGGAGGCGGCCGCGATGGCGGCCGCCTCAGCCGGGGTCCGGGTGGTGCTGCCTCGCACCGGTCTGGTGATGGCGCCGTCGGGCGGGATGCTGGGCCGGGTGCGTCCGCTGTTCTCGTTCGGCCTGGGCGCGCGGCTGGGCAACGGACGCCAGTACCTGTCCTGGATCAGCCTGGAGGATCAGGTCAGGGCGCTGCTGTTCGTCATCAACCACGACGAACTGGCCGGCCCGGTGAACTTCACCGGGCCCGCGCCGGTGACCAACGCGGAGTTCACCACCGCCCTGGGGCGCACGGTGAACCGGCCGACGCCGTTCGTGGTGCCCGGCTTCGCGTTGCGCACGGTCCTCGGTGAGTTCGCCGACGAGGGCGTGCTGGGCGGCCAGCGCGTCATCCCGGCCGTTCTGGAAGACGCTGGATTCGCCTTCCACCACAACACGATCGGCGAGGCGCTGGCGTTCGCCACCGCTGCCAAGGGTGAGTAACGTCGAGGTCATGGCATCGATCCGGGCGAGCAGCGATCCCGTCGAGGTGCGCCGGCTCGCGACGGTGGACTACCAGGCGGCGTGGGACCTGCAGCGCCAGATCGCCGACGCCCGGGTCGCCGGTGGGCCTGACACGCTGCTGCTGCTGCAACACCCGCCCGTGTACACGGCCGGGCGCCGGACACTGCCCGAGGAACGGCCTGCCGACGGCATCCCCGTCGTCGACACCGACCGCGGCGGCAAGATCACCTGGCACGGGCCCGGGCAACTGGTCGGCTATCCCATCATCGGGCTGGCCGAACCGCTCGACGTGGTGAACTTCGTGCGCCGCCTCGAGGAGGCCTTGATCACGGTCTGCGCCGGACTCGGGGTGGAGACCGGCCGGGTGGAGGGCCGCTCGGGGGTGTGGCTCGCCGCCGACGGGCTGCGACCGGCCCGCAAGATCGGCGCCATCGGCATCCGGGTGGCCCGCGGCGTCACCCAGCACGGGTTCGCGCTGAACTGCGACTGCGACCTGTCCGCGTTCGGCGCGATCGTGCCGTGCGGCATCAGCGACGCCGGGGTCACCTCGCTGACAGCCGAACTCGGCCGCCGGATCACGGTCGACGACGTCGTCGGCCCGGCCGCCGACGCCGTGTGTGACGTCCTCGACGGCGGTCTCGCCAGGTCCGACCTGGGCGGCGCCGCCGAGACGCCTGACCCAGTAGCATCGATGCAGTGAGTGTCGATCCCGGTAACCGCAAGCTCCTCCGGCTCGAGGTGCGCAACGCGCAGACGCCGATCGAGCGCAAACCGCCGTGGATCAAGACCAGGGCCAAGATGGGTCCGGAGTACACCGAGCTGAAGTCGCTGGTGCGCCGCGAAGGTCTGCACACGGTGTGCGAGGAGGCGGGCTGCCCCAACATCTACGAGTGCTGGGAAGACCGCGAGGCCACCTTCCTGATCGGCGGCGAACAGTGCACCCGGCGCTGCGATTTCTGCCAGATCGACACCGGTAAGCCTTCCGACCTGGACCGCGACGAGCCGCGCCGGGTCGCCGAGAGCGTGCAGGCGATGGGTCTGCGCTACTCCACGGTCACCGGGGTGGCGCGTGACGATCTGCCCGACGGCGGTGCGTGGCTGTACGCCGAGACGGTGCGCCAGATCAAGGCGCTGAACCCCAACACCGGCGTCGAGCTGCTGATCCCCGACTTCAACGCCGAGCCGGCGCTGCTGGCGCAGGTGTTCGAGACGCGCCCGGAGGTGTTGGCGCACAACGTCGAGACCGTCCCCCGGATCTTCAAGCGGATCCGGCCGGCGTTCCGCTACGAGCGCAGCCTGTCGGTGCTCACGATGGCCCGCGAGGACGGTCTGGTCACCAAGAGCAACCTGATCCTCGGCATGGGCGAAACACCCGAGGAGGTCCGCACGGCGCTGCGCGACCTGTACGACGCGGGCTGCGACATCGTCACGATCACCCAGTACCTGCGTCCGTCGGCGCGCCACCACCCCGTCGAGCGGTGGGTGCACCCGGACGAATTCGTCGAACACCAGCAGTTCGCAAGCGATCTGGGCTTCTCCGGCGTGCTGGCCGGACCGCTGGTGCGCTCCTCGTACCGGGCGGGCAAGTTGTACGCCCAGACCATCGCGTCACGGTCGGCGCAAGCTGCCGGCACGCCGTAGATATCCTCGACGTATGGCGAAATCGCGTAACTCCGCGGAGGTCAAGGCCGCAAAGCACGAGGCGAAGGTTGCCCGCAAAGCCGCGTCCAAGCAGCGGCGCGGTCAGCTGTGGCAGGCGTTCCAGATCCAGCGCAAAGAGGACAAGCGGCTCCTGCCGTACATGATCGGCGCATTCGTGCTGATCGTGGCGGTATCGGTGGTCGTCGGCGTCTTCGCGGGCGGCTTCACGATGTTCATGCTCATCCCGCTGGGCATCGTGCTCGGCGCGCTGGTGGCGTTCATCATCTTCGGCCGTCGCGCGCAGAAGTCGGTGTACCGCAAGGCCGAGGGGCAGACCGGCGCGGCCGCATGGGCGCTGGACAACCTGCGCGGCAAGTGGCGGGTGACCCCGGGTGTCGCGGCGACCGGACACTTCGACGCCGTGCACCGGGTGATCGGACGGCCCGGGGTGATCTTCGTCGGCGAGGGCTCTCCGTCGCGGGTCAAGCCCCTGCTCGCGCAGGAGAAGAAGCGCACCGCCCGGCTGATCGGCGACGTGCCCATCTACGACGTGGTCATCGGCAACGGCGACGGCGAGGTGCCGCTGTCCAAGCTGGAGCGCCACCTCACGAAGCTGCCGTCCAACATCACCGTCAAGCAGATGGACTCGCTGGAGTCGCGGTTGGCGGCGCTGGGGTCGAAGGTCGGCCCGGCCGCGATGCCCAAGGGCCCGCTGCCCGCGCAGGCCAAGATGCGCGGCGTGCAGCGCACCGTGCGCAGGCGCTGACCGCTACCGGTTGCCCTCTCCTGGCTCGGCCGCGACAATCTGTCGCGGACCGCGACGCCGCGGCCGGGGGAAGGTGGGTCCGTGTGCACTGCGTGTGATTGGGCACCGCATTTCGCCAAGTTCTCGGCACCGGCCCGCCGCCGATCCCTACCGCACACGAACTCCACCGCCGGACCGGCGCCCCGGCCATCCGGACCCGACACCGTCTTCCTCAACGGCCGCGTCCACACCGTCTGCGCCACGGCGCCCTGGGCCGATGCCATCGCCGTCACCGGCACCACCATCAGCTACGTCGGCGACACCGCGACCGCGCGGGCATTGGCCCGTCCGCACACCCGCGTCGTCGACCTGGCCGGCAAGCTCGTGCTGCCCGGCTTCGTCGAGGGCCACATCCATCCTTTCCTCGGCGCATTCCTGACCACCGGCGTCGACCTGCAGGTGCCGACCGGCCGCGACGCGCTCGACGCGATCGCGGCGTACGCGGCCACTCATCCCGACGGCCCGGTGCGCGGGTTCGGCTGGCGGGTCGACATGTTCGGCCCCGACGGGCCGACCCGCGCCGATCTGGACCAGGTGCTGCCCGACCGGCCGGGATTCTTCTTCGCCATCGACGGCCACAGCCTGTGGGCCAACAGCGCCGCGCTGGAGCGGGCCGGGGTGACGCGCGAGACGCCGGATCCGACACCGGGATTCAGTTACTACGCCCGCGACCGCAACGGCGATCCGACCGGTTACGTGCTGGAGGTCGAGGCGGTGCTGGCGATCGTCGACGCCGTCGAACCGATCTCGCCGGACACCATGGCACGGCTGCTGCGGGGCTGGCTGCCTGAAGCATCCGCGGCGGGCATCACCTCGGTGTTCGACGCGGGCGTCCCACCCATCGGTGACGACCAGGGCGCCCTGATCGCGCTGTACACCGACGTCGAGGCCGAGGGCGCGCTGCCGTTCCGGGTGGTCGCGTCCTACAGCGTCAAATCACCCCCGGTCGACGGTGCCGTCGCCGAGTTGACCGCGATCCGCGACAGGATCGGCACCGAGCTGGTGAGCGTCGACACCGTGAAGATCATCGGTGACGGCACCCAGGGAGGTTACACCGCGTGGCTGATCGAGCCCTACGCCGACAAACCCGACACCCGTGGGGCGTCGCCGTTCAGCGATGAGCAGTGGCGGCAGCTGGTCCGTGAGGTCGACGCGGCGGGTTTCGACGTGCACGTGCACGCCTGCGGCGAGCAGACGGTGCGCACGGCCCTCGACGCCGTCGAAGCGGCGATCGCGGCCAATCCCCCGCGCGACCGCAGGCACGCCGTCGCCCACCTGGTGTACGTCACCGACGACGACAACCAGCGGTTCGGACCGCTCGGGGTGGTCGCGCAGTTCTCCGCGAATTGGATGTCGGCCGACCCCGACACCGAGCAGAACATGGCGGCGCGCTACGGCTCGCCGCGGCGGGACCTGATGTACCGGCCCCAGGACGTGCTGCGCGCAGGCGGGCGCATCTCGCTGGGCACCGACTGGCCGGCCGCGGGGTACTTCTCCACCTACAAGCCGCTCGACTCGATCCAGATCGCGGTCACCCGCCAGCTGGTCGGCCAACCCGACGCGCCGGTGCTCGCCCCCGCCGAGCAGCGGCTCGGCGTCGCCGAGGCGGTGCACGCCAACACCCTCGGAGCGGCATACCAGCTCCGGCTCGACGATCGGGTGGGCTCGCTGGAAGCCGGCAAGCTCGCCGACCTGGTGGTGCTCGACCGCGACATCTTCGAGATCGACCCGCACCAGATCCACGCCGCGACCGTTGTCCTCACGATGATGAACGGCGCCGTCGTCCACGAAGGACGGCCTACCGTCTGACGACGGCGGTCTTGGTCGCCAGGTCGTGCAGACCGCGCAGATCGGAATCGGTGAACAGCGCCGGGATGACCAACGCGATGAGCACACCCCTGGCCAGCGCACGCCCGACGCCGACATGCGTCGGACCGTCGAACGCCACGACCTTCAGGCCCAGCGCCAACTGACCGGGCGAGAACCCGAACAGCCGCACCGACGCCACACCGAGCACGAGCCAGACCACCATGACGGCCGTGGACAGCGCGCCCAGCGGCACCAGGCCCATCGCCATCGCCAGCGCCGCCAGCCCGTAGGACACCAGCCAGTCCACGCACAGCGCGGCGATCCGCCGCCCGAACCGGGCGATCGAGCCCGGCCCCGCCTTGGGCAGCCCGAGCCGCTCACCGGGATACGAGCCGGCATCCGGGGCGCCGGGGCCCGACAGCCACGAACCCAGACCGGAACTCGACGTGCGTGCCATATCGCCAGGATAGGCGGCCGACCTGACACCGCCGGGCGGGGCGTCAGGAGGCATGCGTAACGTCGGCGCAACATGTGGTTGACGACAGTGCAACATCGTGTCCATAGCGTCAGCCGCGGGCTACTACGTCAAAGGAGAGCAAAGAGTGGCAGAACAGACCGCCGACGACATCATCAAGCTGATCAAAGACGAGAAGGTCGAGTACGTCGACATCCGCTTCTGCGATCTGCCCGGTGTCGTTCAGCACTTCTCGATCCCGGCGTCGGCCTTCGACGAGAGCGTGTTCGAGGACGGCCTCGCGTTCGACGGGTCATCGGTGCGCGGATTCCAGTCCATCCACGAGTCCGACATGATGCTGCTGCCCGATCCGGCGACCGCGCGCATCGATCCGTTCCGCGCGGCCAAGACGCTGAACCTCAACTTCTTCGTCCACGACCCCTTCACGCGGGAGGCCTACTCGCGCGACCCGCGCAACGTCGCCCGTAAGGCCGAGAACTACCTGGCCAGCACCGGCATCGCCGACACCGCCTTCTTCGGCGCGGAGGCCGAGTTCTACATCTTCGACTCGGTGAGCTTCGACTCGCGCATCAACGGCACCTTCTACGAGGTCGACTCCGAGTCGGGCTGGTGGAACTCGGGCGAGCCCTACGAGGCCGACGGCAGCCCCAACCGCGGATACAAGGTCCGTCCCAAGGGCGGCTACTTCCCCGTCGCGCCGTACGACCACTACGTCGACCTGCGCGACGAGATGTCCACCAACCTGCAGAACGCCGGGTTCGTCCTCGAGCGCGGCCACCACGAGGTGGGCACCGCCGGGCAGGCCGAGATCAACTACAAGTTCAACACGCTGCTGCACGCTGCCGACGATGTGCTGCTGTTCAAATACATCATCAAGAACACGGCGTGGGCCAACGGCAAGACCGTCACGTTCATGCCCAAGCCGCTGTTCGGTGACAACGGATCCGGTATGCACGCCCACCAGTCGCTGTGGAAGGACGGCAAGCCGCTGTTCCACGACGAGTCCGGCTACGCGGGTCTGTCGGATCTGGCGCGCCACTACATCGGCGGCATCCTGCACCACGCGCCGTCGCTGCTGGCGTTCACCAACCCGACGGTGAACTCCTACAAGCGTCTGGTCCCGGGTTACGAGGCGCCGATCAACCTGGTGTACAGCCAGCGCAACCGCTCGGCCTGTGTCCGCATCCCGATCACCGGCAACAACCCGAAGGCCAAGCGCCTCGAGTTCCGCTGCCCCGACAGCTCGGGCAACCCGTACCTGGCGTTCGCGGCGATGCTGATGGCCGGCATCGACGGCATCAAGAAGAAGATCGAGCCGCTGGCGCCGGTCGACAAGGACCTCTACGAGCTGCCGCCCGAGGAGGCCGCGAACATCCCGCAGGCGCCGACGTCGCTGGCATCGGTGATCGACAAGCTCGAGGAGGACCACGAGTACCTCACCGAGGGCGGCGTGTTCACCCCCGACCTGATCGAGACGTGGATCAGCTACAAGCGGGAGAACGAGATCCTGCCGATCCAGATCCGGCCTCACCCGTACGAGTTCTCGCTCTACTACGACGTGTAAGTCGGCTCGCCGACGAGCGCCCGCCCGGTTCGTCCGGGCGGGCGTTTCTCGTCTCGAGCCCCCGACCGTGAAGCTGTCGTCACGCTCGCCCGCGAGCGTGACAACACCTTCACACTCGACCGGTGGGCCCGGTTGCCGCCGGTGAAAACGGGCAACCCGCCCGCATGACTCTGCGCGTCGGCGTGACCGGACCCACCGGGGAGATCGGCAAGGCGGCCATCGCGGCGCTGGAAGACGATCCTGCCGTCGACGAGATCGTCGGCATGGCCCGGCGGCCGTTCGACCCCGCGGCGCAGGGCTGGCGCAAGACCACCTATCGACAGGGCGACATCGGTGACCGCGACGCGATCGACGCCCTCGTCGCCGACGTCGACGTCGTCGTGCACCTGGCCTTCGTCATCATGGGCTCCCGCAGCGACAGCGCCCGGGTCAATCTGGCAGGCACCCGCAACGTCTTCGAGGCCACCGTCGCGGCCGCCCGCCCGCGCCGGCTGGTGTACACCTCGTCGGTCGCGGCCTACGGCTATCACGCCGACAACCCGGTGCCCATCACGGAGGACGTCGCGCCGCGCGGATCGGCCGAGCACTACTACTCCGAGCAGAAGGCCGCGTGCGAGGCCACGCTGACGGAGGCGACGGCCGGCGCCGACCTCGAGGTCTTCGTGCTGCGGCCGTGCATCGTGGCCGGGCCGAAGGCGACGCTCCTGGCCGATGCGATGCCGTGGAGCCGGCTGCCCGACCCCCTCCGACGCATCTCGGGCGCGTTCCCGGTGTTGCGGCCCCTGCCCGACCCCGGGACGCCGCTGCAGTTGGTGCACCACGACGACGTCGCCTCCGCGATCGCCCTGGCCGTGACGACGACGTCGGCGCCGCCGGGGGCGTACAACATCGCAGGCGACGGTGTGGTGTCGATGACCGACGTCGGCGCGGCGCTGGGTGCTTTCCCGGTCAGGGTGCCGCGCGTCGCGGCGGTGCTCACCTCGGAGGTGCTCTCACGGCTGCCGTTCGTGCCGTCGGCTCTCGAGTGGCTGCACGCGGGGCGCACCTCGGTCGTGATGGACACCGACAAGGCGAAGTCGGTGCTCGGCTGGCGTCCCGGGTACACCACGGCCGAGACACTGGCGGCGCTCGCCGGCTCCGCCCGGTGAGCGGCCCGACGACCTCGAATGGTGTCGCCGAGTACCTATTCGGGTAGGAATGACCGGTGACAGCCGTGGCCGAACGGGTCGATGTACCCGAGCAGATGGACATCCGTAAGCGCAACCTCGTGTTCACCGCGGTCGTGCTCGGCATGCTGCTCGCCGCGCTGGACCAGACGATCGTCGCGACCGCGCTGCCGACCGTCGTCGCCGACCTCGGCGGCGCGGGCCACCAGGCCTGGGTCGTCACCAGCTACCTGCTCGCCTCGACGATCGTCACGGCGGTCGTCGGCAAGCTCGGTGACATCTTCGGCCGCAAAATGGTCTTCCAGGTCGCGGTGCTGCTCTTCCTGCTCGGCTCGGTGCTGTGCGGGCTCGCCGAGTCGATGGGGATGCTGGTCGCGTCGCGGGCACTGCAGGGGCTGGGCGGCGGTGCGATCACCGTGACCGCGGTCGCGGTGATCGGCGAGGTGATCCCGCTGCGCGAACGCGGCCGCTACCAGGGTGCGCTCGGTGCGGTGTTCGGGGTGACCACGGTCGTCGGCCCGCTGCTCGGCGGCCTGTTCACCGACCACCTCAGCTGGCGCTGGGCCTTCTGGATCAACGTGCCGGTCGCCGTCGTGGTGCTCGCGATCGCCGCGGTGGCGATTCCCGCGATGACGCGCGGTGCCCGGCCGAAACTCGACTACGCCGGGATCGTGCTGGTCGGGCTGGGGGCGGCGGGGCTCACGCTGGCCACCAGCTGGGGCGGCACCACCTATCCGTGGGGATCGGTGACCATCATCGGGTTGTTCGTGGTGTCGGTCGGCGCGCTGGTCGCCTTCGTGTTCGCCGAGCTGCGCGCCGTCGAGCCCGTGCTGCCGATCCGGCTGTTCGCCAACCCGGTGTTCACGGTCTGCTGTGCGCTGTCCTTCATCGTCGGTTTCGCGATGCTGGGCGCGCTCACGTTCCTGCCGACGTTCATGCAGTTCGTCGACGGCGTCTCGGCGACCACATCCGGGCTGCGCACGCTGCCGATGGTGCTCGGCCTGCTGATCACCTCGCTGGGCAGCGGTGTCCTCGTGGGCCGCACCGGACGGTACAAGATCTTCCCGATCGCGGGCACGGCGATCATGGCGATCGGATTCGTGCTGCTGTCGCGGATGGACACCGGCACCTCGGTGGTGGAGCAGTCGCTCTATCTGTTCGTGCTCGGGACCGGTATCGGCCTGAGCATGCAGGTGCTCGTCCTGGTCGTGCAGAACACCGTGGATTTCACCGATCTGGGCGTCGCCACCTCCGGTGTCACGTTCTTCCGCACCATCGGCAGCAGCTTCGGCGCGGCGATCTTCGGCTCGCTGTTCGCCAACTTCCTCGACGATCGGCTGCCCGCAGCGATGGCGCGCAGCGGGGCGCCTGCGGATGCCGCGACCTCGCCTCAGGCGCTGCACCGACTCCCCCACGAGGTCGCCGTCCCGATCATCGACGCTTACGCCGATTCGCTGAGCCGCGTGTTCCTGTTCGCCGCGCCGTTTGCCGTGGCCGGACTGCTGCTGGCGCTGTTCCTCAAGCAGGTACCGCTGCGCGACGCGGCGGCCGCCGGCAGCACGGACATGGGCGAGGGCTTCGGCATGCCGACGACGGAGTCCCCGGAGAAGCTGCTGGAAGTGGCCATCGGCCGGCTGCTGCAGCGCAGCCACGGCGTGGATCTCGACGCGGTCGCGCGCGCCGCGCACAGCCGCCTCGACGTGGCGCGTCTGTGGGCGGTGATGCAGGTCTACCGCTACGCCGCGGCCACCGGGGCCGCCCACCTCGACGCGATCGCCGACGAACGCCGGGTGCCGCGCCAGATCCTCGAGCCGACCTTCGAACGACTGGTGGCGGGCGGCTTCGCCTCCCGGACGGGCGAGGCGTATGCGCTGACGGCAGCGGGGGCGGCCGAGGTGAACGCCGCGCGCGACGTGGTGGCCAGCTGGATCACCGAAACGCTCGCGCAGAGCCCGGATTTCGACGGGCGCCCGGACCGGCTCCTGGTGCAGGGAGCGCTCGATCGGCTCGCGCGCAGCGTGCTGCTCGAACGCACCCCGCCGCGCGAGGAGACCCGGCCGGTCAAGCTGGGCGCACCGCAGACGTCGGATCTGCAGACCACGAGGATGCGCGCGATGTCGGTGCCGTCGACGGGCGACGAGCCCACCCGCCCGTTCCGGTCCCATGCCGTGATGCCGCGCCGCCCGGAGCCGCCGCCCCGGTGGGCCCAACCCCCGCACGACTATCCGGACCACGGTCCGCTCCGTTAGTCTGTGCAGCATGACCCAGAGATTCGACGCCCGACTGGCCGCGTTCTTCTCCCCTGTGCTGAGCATCTTCCGCATCGTCGTCGGTGTCGTGCTGCTCCTGCACGGCACCATGAAGGTGTTCGGTTGGCCGCTGGGCCAGGCGGTGCCCGTCGGGACCTGGCCGTTCTGGTTCGCCGGGATCATCGAGATCGTCCTCGGCGCCCTCGTCACCGTGGGACTGTTCACCCGCATCGCAGCGTTCATCGCCTCGGGCGAGATGGCCGTGGCGTACTTCTGGCAGCACTGGGGTGTGCTGGGCGGTCAGCCGGCCAGCTTCTGGCCGTTCGACCCCAGTATGGGCGGCAACGGCGGTGAACTCGCCGTGGTGCTGTGCTTCGCCTTCCTGCTGCTCGCCACCACCGGCGCGGGCGTCTGGTCGGTCGACGGACGGCGACGGGCGACGGTGTCGCAGCGCTCTACTTGGTAAACGGGTTTGCAGACACAGCAGGATTTTCTTGCTGAAGGCCGCTCGGATCCGTTGCTGATATCCCTAGGATGACCCGATATTGACCGTGCAGGAAATATCGGGGGGTAACAGATGGGGTCGTCCAAGCACATCGGCAGGATCGGCGCGCTGGCCGTGGCGCTCGGCATCGGCGTCAGCGCCGGCGCATGCTCGGGCGTTGCCTGGGCCGACGACTCCGGTGATTCGACGGGATCGGTGTCCGCCGGTCCCGCGGGCGCGACCGACAGCCCCGGAACCCGCACCGCCAAGGGCGGCACCGGCAGGACCGACGAGGCCGATACTGTCGAGACCCGCACGGACGGGCGCACATCCACCCGGGACCGTCAGCATCGCAAGGCGCGGCACACGACAGCGACGCGGGCAGAGTCCCGGGCAGGGGCGCGTGACGACGACACGTCCGGAGCCCGAGACGACGCACCGGAACCCAAGGCCGACAAGACCGATCGCGCCGAGAAGACCGCACCGACGACCACCGACACCGTCGCGAAAGCCAGCATCTCTGCGGTGACCGTCGACGTCTCGCCCGCCACCGAACAGGTCGCATCGGCACCCACGCCGGTGACCCACGTCCGCCTCACCTCGCTGCTGTCGTCACTGCTGACACCGGGCGGCACGCCCGAGACGCCGGCCGCATCGCCGGCGATGTGGGTGCTCGCCGCCGCGGCACGCCGCCAGACCGGCAGCAGCCAGCCGCTCGCGGCCCAGGACGCCGTCGCCGCACTCCCCGTCGTGAACCCGCCGGACGAGGACGGCGTCGTCACCGGAGAGGTCGTCGTCCCCGGCGCCGACGCGGCGTTGGCGATCCCGTCGGACAAGGGCAACGTCAAGGTGAAGGTCACCGGCGACACCGTCTCCTTCGTCTACACCCCGACGCGGCAGGCACGCCACGCCGCCGCCGCTCCCGGCGCACCGGCCGAGGCCAAGACCGACACCTTCACGCTGAGCATCCGCGACGACCTGGGCACGGTGATCGCGGTGCCGGTCACGGTGGTGATCGCACCGGTCAACGACATCCCGAAGCCGACGGTGTCGCGGCCGAACGTGTCGCTGTTCAGCGCCGAGGTGCGCGCCTCGGTGCGGGTCCGCGACGCCGACGGCGACCCGATCACCTATTCGGTGTCCCCCACCGCCAAGGGCGGCACGGTGACCATCGACGAGGACGGCCACATCTCCTACGTGCCGACCGACGCCGCTCGGCACGCGGCCGCTGCCGCCGACGCCACGGACGCCGCCAAGACCGACACCTTCGACGTGACGGTGTCCGACGGGTACGGCCAGCCGGTCACCATCACCGTCACCGTTCCGGTCAAACCGGAGAACGGCAATCCGAGCGTCACCGTGCGGACCCGGCCGTCGCTGTTCAGCCCCCAGGTGACCGGCGTGGTGCGGTCCAAGGACCCCAACGGCGATCCGGTGAGCTACAGCGTGTCGGATTCGGTGAAGGGCGGCACGGTCGTCATCGACGAGCGGGGCCGGTTCGTCTACACGCCGTCAGACGAAGCCAGGCACGCGGCGGCAGCGACGGGCGCCTCGACCCTCGCCAAGCAGGACAGCTTCGTCATCACCGTCACCGACGACCACGGCGGGGTCACGAAAACCCTTGTGACCGTTGCGGTCAAGCCCGCGAACGCGGCGCCCACCTCGGCGTCGGTGCACGATGTGTTCACCAATCCGAACACCGGCGTGGTGACGGGTGCGATCACCGCCGTCGACGCCGACAACGACGCGCTGACCTACCGGTTCCCCGCCGAAACCCGAAGGGGCACCGTGTCGGTCGACGAGAACGGGGTGTTCACCTACACCCCCAGCGAGGAGGCGCGCGCCCAGGCGAGCAAGCCCAACGCCCCGTCCTGGCTCAAGGCGGACAGCTTCCGGGTGACCCTGGACGACGGCCACGGCGGGGTGACGACACTGACGGTGCGGGTCGGCATCACCCCCCTGGGTGCGGCGAACCAGGCGCCGACCGACGGTGCCTTCACCGCGGGTGAGCCGGGTGCGCTCACCGGGAAGGTCACCGGATCGGTCACCGCCACCGACCCGGATCGGGACCCCTTGAGCTTCAGCGGCTCCGGGTTGACAGCCAAGGGCAGCGTCCTGGTCAACGCCGACGGCTCGTTCACCTACACCCCGACCGCCGCGGCGCGACACCAGGCCGGTGCCGACAACGCCACGGCGGCAGACAAAGTCGACACTTTCGTCGTCACCGCAGCCGACGGCTACGGTGGCACCCTGGCCATCCCGGTCACGGTCACCATCAAGCCGTCGGTGAACCGCGCGCCGAACCGCGGCTCGTACACCACCGCGACGGACCCGCTCACCGGGGTGGTGAGCGGGAAGGTGAAGGCCGCCGACGCCGACGGTGACGCACTGACCTACTCCGGGACCGCCGACACCACCAGGGGCAGCGTCGTGGTCACCAGCGCGGGCGACTACACCTACGTACCGACCGACGCCGCCCGCGCGGCCGCCGCAGCGGCCGGGGCGACACTGGCTGACAAACGGGACTCGTTCGCGGTCACCGTGAACGACGGCCACGGCGGCACACTGGCCGTGACGGTGCGCGTCACGATCGTGGGTTCACCCCAGATGGTGCTGTAGCGCGCGCCCACGCGGGCATGATGAACACGCCCTCGGCCTCCACGGTCACCCCGTCGGCGTCCTTGAGGTAGCCGCGGGCGTAGGTCTTGGCACCCTCGCTGCGCTCGACGACGGCCTCGGCGCGCAGCCGCCCCAGCGGCGTACCGCGCAGGTAGCGCAGGCTGATCGTGCCGGTGAACTTCGGCAGCGAGAGGCCCTCGCTGGCCACCTCACCGAGGATGTGGTCGAGGATCAGCGCGCAGATGCCACCGTGCACCCAGCCCGGCGGGCCTTCGTAGGCGGGCCCGAGATCGAACTCGCTCCAACAACTTCCGTCCTCGGCGTGCTGGACGTGGATCGGCGGGGCGATCGCGTTGCGCAGTCCCACAGCGGGATTGGCCCAGGCGACCGGGCGGCCGGTGTCGGCGAGGCGGACCGTGGAGCGGGCCGAGCGGGTGCGCTGCTCGAGCAGCGCGGTGGCCTGCTCGAGGTGGTCGAGCGCCAACAGCACCGCTGCGTCGTCGACCTCGGTGTGGATACCCACGTCGATCAGGGTGCGCAGCGCCTCGGTGAGCGGTTCGTAACGGCTGCGCCGCTGCTCGTACTCCTGCTCGCTGATCGTCTCGAACGTGAAATCCACTTATCCTCCAAACACCTTGCGCACCACAGCTTTCGCGCGTCGCGTCACGCGCAGGTAGTTGTCCAGGAACTCGCCGCCGTCGCCGTCGGGCCAGCCTGCGGCCACCGCGACGGCGTTGAGCAGCTTGCCGGGCCCCGGCAGCTGATCGGTGGGCTTGCCGCGCACCAGCACCAGCGCGTTGCGCGCTCTGGTCGCCGTCAGCCACGCATCGCGCAGCAGTTCGATGTCGCCTTCGGCGATCAGCTCCGCGGCCCCGATCGCGTTGAGCGTCTCCAGCGTTGACGTGGTGTGCAACGCGGGGATCCTGTGCGCGAACCGCAGCTGCAGCAGCTGCACCGTCCACTCGATGTCGGCCAGCCCGCCGCGGCCCAGTTTGGTGTGGGTGTTGGGATCCGCACCGCGGGGCAGCCGCTCGGCGTCGACGCGGGCTTTGATGCGCCGGATCTCCTGCACCGTGGCCGCCGACACGCCGCCGGCCGGGTACCTGGTCTTGTCGATCATCAGCAGGAACCGTTCACCCAGGTCGAGATCGCCGGCGACCCGATGGGCACGCAGCAGCGCCTGCACCTCCCACGGCTGCGCCCACTGCGCGTAATACGCCTCGTAGGAGGCCAGGGTGCGCACCAGCGGGCCTTGGCGACCCTCGGGCCGCAGGTTGGTGTCGACCTCGAGCGGCGGATCGGAACTCGGCGTACCCAGCCGGGCGCGAATCTGCTCGGCGACGGTCACCGACCATTTCACCGCGACGGATTCGTCGACGCCGTCGTTCGGCTCGCAGACGAACATCACGTCGGCGTCGGAGCCGTAGCCCAGTTCGCCACCACCGAGCCGGCCCATGCCGATCACCGCGATGCGCGCGGGCGGCCCCTGCTGGGGGGTGTTCGCGCGGATGCCCGCGTCGAGGGCGGCCTGCAGCACCGCGACCCACATCGACGTCAGCTGGGCACACACCTCGGTGACCGCCAGCATGCCAAGCAGGTCGGCCGACGCGATGCGCGCCAACTCGCGGCGCCGCAGCGACCGCGCCGCCGCGATGGCCCGGATCGGGTCGCTGTGCCGCGCCGCCGATGCCACCAGCGAGTTCGCGACGCCGTCGGTGTCGACGTCGCAGAGTTTGGGCCCGTTGGGTCCGTCGGCGTAGAGCTGGATCACCTCGGGTGCGCGCATCAACAGACCGGGCACGTACGCCGATGTCCCCAGGACGTGCATCAACCGTTTGGCGACCGCGCCCTCGTCGCGCAGCGTCGCGAGAAACCAACGCTGGTCTGCCAATTCGTCGCTGAGCCGCCGATAGTTCAGCAGACCCGCATCGGGGTCGGGGGTGTCGGACAACCAGTCGAGCAGCGTCGGCAGCAGCACCTGCTGCACGCGGCCGCGGCGGCCGCTGCCGCCGGTCAGCGCGGCCAGGTGCGTCAGCGCGCTCTGCGGCCCCTCGTAACCGAGTGCGGCGAGCTGGCGTTCGGCCGATTCGGCGCTCATCGCCAGGCCGAGCGCGGTCTGCCCCACCGATTCCAGCAGCGGTTGGTAGAACAGCTTGGCGTGCAACCGTGACACCCGGTGGCTCTGCCGCTTGAGCTCTTCCCGGAAGACCCCCAGCGCGTCGTGGCGGCCGTCGGGCCGGATGTGCGCGGCGCGCGCGAGCCAACGCATCGCCTCGTCGTCGTCGTCCTCGGGCAGCAGATGGGTGCGCTTGAGCCGCTGCAGCTGCAGCCGGTGTTCGAGCAGTCGCAGGAATTCATACGACGCGGTCATGTTCGCCGCGTCGTCACGGCCGACGTAGCCACCCTCACCGAGGGCGGCCAGCGCGTTGACGGTGGAAGCGACGTGCAGCGACTCGTCGTGGTGACCGTGCACCAATTGCAGGAGCTGGACCGCGAATTCGACGTCGCGCAGGCCACCGGTGCCGAGCTTGAGTTCCCGGGACCGCACCCCGGCCGGCACCAGCTCGATGACCCGCCGGCGCATCGCCTGCACGTCGGCGACGAAGTCTTCGCGTTGGTAGGCGGTCCACACCATCGGCATGAGCGCCTCGACGTAGCGGCGGCCGAGGTCGGCGTCACCGGCGGCCGGGCGCGCCTTCAGCAGCGCCTGGAATTCCCAGGTCTTGGCCCACCGCTCGTAGTAGGCGACGTGGGAGTCCAGGGTGCGTACCAGCGGCCCCTGCTTGCCTTCGGGGCGCAGCGCGGCGTCCACGTCGAAGAACGCGTCCGACGCCAGCCGCATCATCTCCCCGGCGATCCGGGTGGCCAGCGCGAGCCGGCTGTGCGAGCCGTCGTCGGTCACGAAGATGACGTCGACGTCGCTGACGTAGTTGAGTTCCCGCGCACCGGACTTCCCCATCGCGATCACCGCGAGGGCGGGCGGTTCGCCCTCCGGGCAGACCGCCCGCGTCGTGACGCTCAGCGCCGTCTGCAGTGCCGCATCGGCGAGGTCGGCGAGGTGCTCGGCGACCACCGTGAACGGCAGCACCGGTTCGTTCTCCACCGTGGGCGCGAGGTCGAGCGCGGCCAACACCAGCAGCCGGTCCCGGTACAGGATGCGCAGATCGGGTGCGGCAGTTGTTGTGTCACTTGCCCTTTCAGCGACGGCGCCGAACATCCGGGCGAGTTCGGCCGGCGCGGGCAGTCGCACCGCGCCGGCGAGCAGCCGCCACGAGTGCGGGTGCGCGACGAGGTGGTCCCCCAGCGCCAGCGACGAGCCGAGCACGGCCAGGAGACGTCCGCGCAGGGCTCGGTCGGTCAGCAGGGCACGGTCGAGTTCGGCCCACTGCGTGTCCAGCGCCTCGGCGAGCCGCACGATGGCGCGCAGCGCGGTGTCGGCGTCGGGCGCCCGCGACAGCGACCACAGCAACTCGACGTGGGCGTCGGTGTTCCAGCCGAGTGTGTCCAGGTCCGCCTGCGCGGTCGGCTCGACCAGTCCCAGGCGCCCGACGCCGGGCAGCCGGGGACGCTGCGTCGCGGGTCGGGCCATACCGGTGAATGTAGCCGAGCCGCCAAGCGCAACCGAATCGCTGGATTCGCGGTCAGAGGGACAGGTAGTTCTTCAGCTCGAACGGCGTGACGTGGCTGCGGTAGTTCTCCCACTCGGCCCGCTTGTTGCGCAGGAAGAAGTCGAAGACGTGCTCGCCGAGCGCCTCGGCGACCAGCTCGGAGTTCTCCATGTCGGTCAGCGCGACACCGAGGCTGCCTGGCAGCTCCTTGTACCCCATGGCGCGCCGCTCTTCGCGGGTCAGGCTCCACACGTTGTCTTCGGCCTGCGGTCCGAGCACGTAGTTCTTCTCGATGCCCCGCAGTCCGGCGGCCAGCAGCACCGCGAACGCCAGGTAGGGGTTGCACGCCGAGTCGGGGCTGCGCACCTCGACCCGCCGCGACGACGCCTTGTGGGGGGTGTACATCGGCACCCGCACCAACGCAGACCGGTTCGCCGCGCCCCAGGATGCGGCGGTCGGGGCCTCGCCGCCGTGCACCAACCGCTTGTAGGAGTTCACCCACTGGTTGGTGACGGCGCTGATCTCCTGGGCGTGCTCGAGAATGCCTGCGATGAAAGACTTTCCAACCTCGGACAGCTGTAGCGGATCGTCCGGGCTGTGGAAAGCGTTGGATTCGCCCTCGAAGAGGCTCATGTGGGTGTGCATCGCCGAGCCCGGGTGTTCGGCGAACGGCTTGGGCATGAACGACGCCCGCACCCCGTCACCCAGGGCGACCTCCTTGACCACGTACCGGAACGTCATCACGTTGTCGGCCATGGACAGCGCGTCGGCGTAGCGCAGGTCGATCTCCTGCTGCCCGGGCGCGCCCTCGTGGTGGCTGAACTCCACGCTGATGCCCATCTGCTCGAGGGCGTCGATGGCGTGCCGCCGGAAGTTCGGCGCCGAATCGTGCACGGCTTGGTCGAAGTAGCCGCCGTTGTCCGCGGGCACCGGCGGGGAACCGTCGTCGGGCCCCGGCTTGAGCAGGAAGAACTCGATCTCCGGGTGGACGTAGCAGGAGAACCCCAGGTCACCGGCCTTCGACAGCTGGCGACGCAGTACGTGGCGCGAGTCGGCCCAGGACGGCGAGCCGTCGGGCATCGTGATGTCGCAGAACATGCGCGCGGAGTGGTGCTCCCCCGCGCTGGACGTCCACGGCAGCACCTGGAACGTCGAGGGGTCGGGCCGGGCGACCATGTCGGCCTCGGACACCCGCGCGAAACCCTCGATCGAGGAGCCGTCGAAACCGATGCCCTCCTCGAAGGCGCCCTCCAACTCGGCGGGGGCGATCGCGACCGACTTCAGATATCCGAGCACATCGGTGAACCACAGCCGGACGAAGCGGATGTCGCGTTCTTCCAGCGTGCGCAGCACGAATTCCTTCTGCCGGTCCATGCCCGAAGCGTAGGTTCCGCCTGTTAATTCTGTGTTACAGCGCTGCTAGCAACGCAGTCCGGCGGGCGGCGGCGTGAGCCCGATCAGGAAGTCGACGACGGCACTGTCGACGCACTGGTCACCGTTGAACACGACGGTGTGCTGGGAGCCCTCGAAGGTGATCAGCGACGCGTCCATCTGCCGGGCCAGATCCACCCCCGCCTGATACGGGGTGGCCGGGTCACCGGTCGTCGAGACGACGACGACCTTGCCGGCGCCGGGTGAGCGCGCCGGGCCGTCCACCGGAGTCGGCGGCACCGGCCACATCGCGCAGATGTCGCGCGGCGCGAAGCCGGTGAAGCTGCCGAAGGACTCGAACGGCGCCGCGGCCCGGATCCGCCTGTCCTCGTCGGGCCACACGGCGGGGTCGGTCGGGAACACCGAGTCCACACACCGGATCGCGGTGAAGGCGTCCTGCCGGTTGCCGTAGTGGCCGTCGGCGTCGCGCAGCTGGTACTGGTCGGCCAGGTGGAGCAGGTCGATCGGGTCGGTGCCGCGCGCCAGGCCGAGCAGGCCGCTGGTCACGTACGGCCAGTAGCGCGGCGAGTACAGCCCGGAGACGGTGCCGGTGAACGCGTCCTGGTAGCCGAGCCCCCGCGGGTCGGAGGTGGCGGCGGGATGGGCGGCCAGCGGGTCGATCAGCTGGTGGAAGCGCGCGACGAACTGCGTGGGGTCGGTGCCCAGTGGGCAGTCGCTGCTCTGTGCGCAGTCGGCGGCGTACTTGTCGAACGCCTGCTGGAAGCCGGCCATCTGGTTGACGCTCTGGGTGATCGGATCGAGGCTGGGATCCACCGCGCCGTCGAGCACCATCGCCCGCACCCGGTCGGGGTAGGCGTCGGCGTACTCGGCGCCGAGTTCGGTGCCGTAGGAGAACCCGAGATAGTTGATCTGGGCTTCGCCGAGGGCGGCCCGTACCGCGTCCATGTCCCGCACCGCCGAGGCCGTCCCGGTGTTGGCCAGGAAGTCAGGCCCCATCTTCGCCAGGCACTCGCCCGCGAAATCCCGCTGCACGCCCTCGATCTGGGCGACACCGGCCGGGCTGTAGTCGGTCATCGGCTGCGCACGGTAGGCGTCGAACTGTGCGTCGCTGCGGCAGCGCAGCTGCGGGGTGGAGTGGCCCACCCCACGCGGATCGATGCCTACCAGGTCGAACTGCGCCGTGATCGGCGAGCCGGCCAGCTGAGCTCCCATGTCGGCCACGGTGTCGACCGCCGATGCACCGGGACCGCCCGGGTTGACGATCAGCACCCCGAGACGCCTGCCGGTGGCCGGCACCTTGATGACGGCCAATTGCGCTTGTGCCCCATCGGGTTTGGCGTAGTCGACGGGCACCGAGACCGTGGCGCAGCGGGCGGTCGGGATGCCTGCTGTGTCGTCGACCACACCCGCGCACGTCCCCCAGGTCACCGGCGGCGCAGCCGTCGCGGCCGGGCACGACGCGGCTGAGAACGACGCAGCCATGAGTACAACCACAGCCGCCAACACCGGCACCGCCCGCCACATGGCAGCCATGCTGTCATGCGATGGTGCGGGGGTCTTCCCCCGGGACCCAACGGTGACCGGGCTGTTACCCCACGTCCAACTCGTAGGTCAGCCAGGTCGATCGCTGCGCGCCGATGCCGTCGTAGAGCCGCTGCGCGGTCTCGTTGTCGAGTGCGGTCTCCCACACCAGCTTTCGCGCGCCATGGCGCCGACACAGGTCGAGGCACCGCTCGATGAGCGCGCGTCCGGCACCGGTGCCGCGCGCCTGCGGTGTGACGAAGAGGTCATTGAGCACGCCGATGCGCGCGGCGTCGAGGGTCTGCCACGTCCAGAACACGGTCGCGAAACCGACGGCAGCATGCTGCTCGTCGCGCGCGATCAGCTGTATGCCCTCGCGCGGGTCGGCGATCAGCGCGTGCACCATCACCGCCAGATCGGCGTCGGTGGGATCGACACGGTAGAAGTCGCAGTACCCGCGCAGCAGCGGCATCAGATCGGGCAGATCGGACTCGCCGACCGCGGCGATGCTCAGCATCGGGCGCCGGGCGGCGGCACGGTGACATCGACGAGATAGCGGGTGACGATGTCGTCGACGCACGCGTCACCCTGCAGGGCCACCGTGTGCTGGGTGCCGTCGAAGGTCAGCAGGCTCCCGCCCAGCTGCTTGGCCAGGTCGACACCGGCCTGATACGGCGTGGCGGGGTCGTTGGTCGTGGAGATCACCAGTGTCGGAGGCAGGCCGCCCACCTTGATCTCGTGGCGTTCGCTGGTGGGCGGCACCGGCCACATCGCGCACGTGCCCAGCGGCGCGAACCCGGTGAAGTCGCCGTAGCTCATGAACGGGGCCGCCTCACGCATCCGCTTGTCCTGCGCGACGAGGGTGGCGCGGTCGGTGATCGCCGGCTTGTCGACGCAGTTGACGGCGACGCGCGCATCGGTCGAATTGTTGTAGTGCCCCTGCGCGTCCCGGCCCATGTAGAGGTCGGCCAGCTGCAGCATGGTGTCACCGCGGCCGTCCTTGATCTCGGTCAGCGCCTGGGTCAGGTGCCGCCACAGGTTCGGCGAGTACAGCGGCAGGATGGTGCCGACCACGGCGTCGGAGTAGCTCAGGCCCCGCGGGTCGGTGGTGGGGGCAGGCTTGTCGACCAGGGGCCACGTCAGCGACTGGTAGACCTGCACCGCCTTGGCTGGGTCGGTGCCCAGCGGGCAGTTCGGGCTCTTGGCGCAGTCGGCGGCGTAGTTGTCGAAGGCCTTCTGGAAAGCGGCCGCCTGGCGGATGTCCGCCTCGACCGGGTCGGCGTTCGGGTCGACGGCGCCGTCGAGCACCATCGCGCGGACCTTGTCCGGGTAGGCCTCGGCGTAACCGGCCCCGATGCGGGTGCCATAGGAGTAGCCCAGGTAGGTCAGCTTGTCGTCGCCGAGGGCCTGCCGGACCGCCTCGAGATCGCGCACCACGCTGGTGGTGCCGATGTTGGCGAGGAAGTCCTTGCCCATCTTGTCGACGCAGCGCTGCACGAACTCCTTGGTGAGCTTCTCCATGTGGGCCACCCCCTCGGGGGTGTAGGCGACCACGTTGTCGGCGCGTAGCCGGTCGTTGTCGGCGTCGCTGTTGCACCACACCGCCGGTGACGAGTTCGCCACCCCGCGGGGATCGAAGCCGACCAGGTCGAACCGCTGGCGCAGCTCCTCGGGCAGCGTGGCGATCATCGAGGTGGCGGCGTTGACCCCGGATTCACCGGGGCCGCCGGGATTGACGATCAGGGAGCCGATCTTCTTGCCGGTCGCCTTGAACCGCACCATGGCGAGCTGGGCGACCGCGCCGTCGGGGCTCTCCGGGTTGTCCCAGTTCACCGGCACCGAGAGCAGGCCGCACTCCGCGCCGGTCGGGATACGCGTCTGGTCGGACGATTCCGCGGGATGGCAGGACTGCCACTTCACGGGTGTTCCGGGCCGCGGCACCGCGATCCTGGCCCGCCCGTCGACCATCGTGCTGCAACCGGCGACGAGCACCGTCACTGCGGCCAAGGCGAGACCGCAGCGCGCGGTCGTGAGCTTCATGGCAACACATGCTGCCACGAGCCGGCATCGGCGCTGGCACGGCGCGGTGCCGACCGAGCTAGCGGGTGGCCTCGAGCAGTTCGGTCAGCGCGACGTCGAAGTCGTCGGCCATGTCCCACAGGTCGGGAAGCAACTCGGGGCAGGACACGATACCGACGTCGAGCTTGCCCGACAGCGACATCACGGTGATGTTCAGGCCCGAGCCGTGGAAGATCGGGCCGAGCGGGTACATCGCCTCGACCGCACAGCCCAACAGGAACAGCCGCCCCTGCGGTCCGGGCACATTGGAGACGACGAGGTTGTGGACGGGGCGGACGCCGCTGAGCCGGCTGCTGGCGTAGACGCGCATCGCGGCGCCGAACACCGCGGGGGCGGCGAACTGCGTCCAGTCCTGCAGCAGGGTCGCCGCGATGGCCGAGCTGTGCTGTTTGGCGACGGCGTTGGCCTCGGCGATGGCCATCAGCCGCTCGGCGGGGTCGTCGATGGTGGTCTCCAGCGCGGCGAACATGCCCGACACCTGATTGCGTCCCGGCCGGTCGGATTTCTCGTGCACCGACACCGGCACCATCGCGACCAACGAGTTGTGCGGCAGTTCGCCACGGTTGCTCAGGTAGGTGCGCAGCACCCCCGACACCAGCGCCATGACGACGTCGTTGACCTTGACGCCGAAATGGTTCTTCACGGTCTTGACGGCCTCGAAGTCCAACTCGGCGAACGCCACGTTGCGATGCCCGGTCACGTTGGCGTTGAACGCGGTTCGGGGTGCGACGAACGGCGGGGCCATCGTCATGCCGTTGCGCGCCCGTTTCACGGTGTCGATGACGGTGGTCAGGGTGTTGGGCACGACGTTGACCAACTTGAGCGGCCGGGCCAGGAACCGGACCGCGCCGCCGACGGCGATCTCGAGATCGCTTCCCCCGCCGGGGCCGGCGACGGGCTCGGGGGCGGGCGCGTCGGGTTCGGTGGTGCACAGCGTGGACATCAGGTTGGCGCCGGTGACACCGTCGACGGCGGCGTGGTGCACCTTGGTCATCACCGCGATCCGACTGCCCGCACCGGGTTCCCCGAGGTTCTCGATCACCCACATCTCCCACAGCGGCCGGGTGCGGTCCAGTGGCAGCGAGGCGATGTGGCCGCAGATCTCGGCCAGTTCGCGTCGTCCACCCGGGGACGGCAGGCCGATGCGGTGCAGGTGCCGGTCGACGTCGAAGTCCTTGTCCTCCACCCACACCGGGTGGTCGAGGTTGAAGCGGTTGTCGGCGACGCGTTCCCGGAACTCCGGCATCGCCGTGATCCGCTCGGACAGCAGGTCGCGCAGTCGGGCGAACGAATACCCGCCGGGCATCGTGGAGGTGTCGACTTCGAGGATCGAGCAGACGTGCAACGGTTGGGCCGCGGTTTCGAGATACAGGAAACTGGCGTCGAGCCCGCTGAGCCGTTGCATGCGCCGATCGTAGGCTCGGCACCTGCCGGTGTGAGCAGTTCCACTTAACGTGCTGTTCAACTTCCGGTGACGCGGTGGCAGACTGAGCGAGTCAGTGAAACCCGGGGACCCGGACGGGCCTCGAGGATTCGAACCGACCATCCTGTGAGGGACAACGATGTCTGAACAGATCGTTTACGGTGCCGCCGCCACATCTACTGCCGGTCCGGCCGACGCTCCACGGCCGCGTATCCGCACCCACCACCTGGCCAAGTGGAAAGCCGAAGGCCACAAGTGGGCGATGCTGACGGCGTATGACTATTCGACCGCCGCGGTGTTCGACGAGGCGCAGATCCCGGTGCTGCTCGTCGGTGACTCCGCGGCCAACGTGGTGTACGGCTACGACACGACCGTGCCCGTCACCGTCGACGAACTGATCCCGCTGGTGCGCGGCGTGGTTCGGGGCGCCCCACACGCGCTCGTCGTCGCCGATCTGCCCTTCGGCACCTACGAAGCAGGCCCGGCGCAGGCGCTGGCCACCGCGACCCGCTTCCTCAAGGAGGCCGGCGCGCACGCGGTCAAACTCGAAGGCGGCGAACGGGTCGCCGGACAGATCGCGGCGCTGACTGCGGCGGGCATCCCCGTGATGGCCCACATCGGTTTCACCCCGCAGAGCGTCAACGGCCTCGGCGGTTTCAAGGTGCAGGGCCGCGGGGACGCCGCCGAGCAGACCATCCACGACGCGATCGCCGTACAGGAGGCCGGTGCGTTCGCGGTGGTGATGGAGATGGTGCCTGCCGAGCTGGCGACCCAGATCACCGGCAAGCTGACCATCCCCACCGTCGGCATCGGGGCCGGCCCCAACTGTGACGGTCAGGTGCTGGTCTGGCAGGACATGGCCGGGATGACGAAGGGCAGGACCGCGAAGTTCGTCAAGCGGTTCGGTGCCGTGGGTGACGAATTGCTCACCGCGGCAACGCACTACGCGCGCGACGTGGCGACCGGTGCCTTCCCGGCCGAGGAGCATTCCTTCTAGGCGCATTCCTTCTAGGAGAAGTCGGGCGCGCGTTTGGCGAGGAACGCGTCGACACCCTCACGGCCGTCGACGGAGTCGGCGCGATCGGCGATGAGCCGACCCTCGAGTTCCATCTGTTCCTCCAAGCCGTTGCCGAGGCTGGCCAGCAGCAGTGCCTTGACGCCGCCGGTGGAGCCGCTGCACGTGGTGGCCATCGTCGTGGCGAGTTCGTCGGTCCGCGCAGTGAGTTCGTCGTCGGCCACCACCTCGGTGACCAGCCCCCACTGCAGGGCGTCGGGCGCGGCCAGGGTCCGGTTGGTCAGCATCAGTTCTTTGGCTCGGACGGTCCCGACCAGGCGCGGCAGCGCGTAGCTGGCGCTGCCGTCGGGGCTCAGGCCGACACGGGTGTAGGCCATGGTGAACGATGCCGACTCCGCGGCGAGCACCAGGTCTCCGCACAGCGCCAGGGAGAACCCCGCGCCGGCCGCGGGGCCGTTGACCGCCGTGATGGCCACCGCGTCGGTCCGTGCCAGGGTCGAGATCGCGCGGTGCAGGTCGTCGGCGACGCCCTTGAGGTGACGGCCCCGGTCGGGCGCCGACGCGAACTCCTTGAGATCGCCACCGGCACTGAAGAATCGGCCCGCTCCGGTGATCACGGTGACCTTGACCGCGGGGTCGTCGCATGTGCGGACGGCCTCGGCGAGTTCCCGCGCCATCGCGGCGTCGATGCCGTTGGCCGCGTCGGGCCGGTTCAGGGTGATGCGCAGGACCGCACCGGAGCGGTCGACGGCGAGGGTCTGGAAGTCGGTCACATCGCCGACGGTAGCGCCCCCGGGTTCAGAGGGTGCCGTCGAGATAGCGCGCCCGGCATGCCCGGCGCGCCAGCTTGCCGCTGGTGGTTCGCGGAATCACGCCTGCGGCAACCAGTTTGACGTCCGCCAGCGGGATCGCGTGGCGCCGTGACACCGCCGCACGGATGGCCTCGACGACGGGCGCGGCGTCGGCCCGGCCGGCACCGGGTGCGCGTTCGGCGACGATCACGACCTCTTCACGCCCGGCACCCGGAACGGAGAACGCGGCGACGAAGCCGGACCGCACCGCGGGAGACGCTTCGGACACCGTTGCCTCGATGTCCTGCGGGTAGTGGTTGCGGCCGTCGACGATGACGAGGTCTTTGACCCGCCCGGTGATGAAGAGCTCGCCGTCGATGTAGACGCCGAGGTCCCCGGTGCGTAGCCACAGCGCGCTCTCGGCGGCGCCGTCGGCGTGGCTGCCGTGCATCAGCCGCGACTGCACCTTGTTGCGGAAGGTCAGCTCGGTCTCGTCGGCGCGGCCCCAGTAACCGCGGCCGATGTTCTCACCGTGCAGCCAGATCTCGCCGACCCGACCGTCGGGGAGCTCGGCGTCGGTGTGCGGGTCGATGATCACGGCCCACTGGCTGCGTGCGATCAGCCCGCAGGACACGCCGATGACCGACTCGGGGTCGTCGGCGTCGCGGCGAACGACCTCTCCCCTGCTCAGCGCCTCACGGTCGAGGTGGACCGCGGTGGGCGCGGTACCGGACCGGGTGGTGGAGACGAACAGCGTCGCCTCGGCCATCCCGTACGACGGCTTGATCGCCTCGGGGCGCAACCCGTGGGGGGCGAACGCCGAGGTGAAGGCGTCGATGGAGGCCAGGCTGACGGGTTCGGAGCCGTTGATCAGTCCGGCGACGTTGCTCAGGTCCAGCGGCTCGTCACCGGGCGGCAGCCCCCGCTGGGCGGCGAGGTCGAAGGCGAAGTTGGGGGCGGCCGCGAACGTCGGCTTGTCCGACGCGCCGAGTTCGCGGATCCACCGGTAGGGCCGTCGCACGAAGGCCACCGGCGACATCAACGTGATGTGCCCGCCAAGCAGGGCGGGGAACATGATCATCAGCAGCCCCATGTCGTGGAACAGCGGCAGCCAGCTGACGCTGCGGATGTTCCAGTCCAGGCCGACCGACTCGATCATCTGCACGACGTTGGTGCAGGCGTTGCGGTGGGTGATCTCGACGCCGGCCGGGGTCCGGGTCGAGCCCGAGGTGTACTGCAGGTAGGCGACGTCGTCGGTGTGCACCGGGGGCGCCACGAAGTCGGTTCCGACGGCATCGGGCACCGCGTCGACGGCGATCATCCGCGGTCGCCGGGGCCGTGGGATGGTGCGCAGGAAGTCACGCACCGACGCCGCGGCGGC